>PVMQ01000636.1_pt1 | contig 31290 bp, 28 predicted proteins | sample 1853411 | NCBI WGS metagenome assembly PVMQ01 (sample SAMN08533513, study PRJNA380276) | Human gut metagenome, whole genome shotgun sequencing project.
TATTTTAGGTTCCATTGTAATCATAATTTAATACATTTACTGAGTTCTAAAAGAACTTGAGTATCAAATGACTATATGTAAATAAATGATGGGGTGTATTTTGATTTTAACACAAATAAGACTGGCTTTAGTGTTTTTTGTGATCCATAAAGATATTGGAAGTCTCTTTGGGGTACTCGGTTGGAAATATATTCTTTCAAAGAAAATATCATGCGGAACAGTAAATTGCCCGGAAGCTATAAAAAATAATAGGTCTATATGATAATCAAGTATTTTTATTACCTTTGCTTCCTATAAAACCTAAGCTCTTTTAGAACTATGTTCAAGTAAGGGCATTTGCTTTTGTTAAGTCACGTCCGTAAATAAGCTTAATTGTTTTTGGGATATAAAATCAAAATATTTCCGTACATTTGCCGCTATTCAAACCAATTAAACAAGATTAATTATGAGCACGAACAATGACGAGCTACTTTACGACGAGGATGATTCCGTAAAATTTATCCAGAATTATCTTCCCCAAGAACTGAAAGGAAAGTTCAGTAATGACGATATCAACTATATCGTAGACTTGATCTACGACTTCTATGAATCTAATGGCATGCTAGATGATGATGGCGACGATGAGATCGAGATCGATGAGGAAGAGGTTGTAAATTATGTAATTAAGAACGCCCAGAAAGACGGCGTAGGCAAATTCGAACCGGAGGAAATCACTTTTATAGTACAAGGAGAACTTGAATATTGCGATTCGATCAACATGTTTGATTGATATTTGTTATATATATAAAGTTGTTTAAGTGAAATTGTAGAAGATGATGAGGAACATTAAATTATTATCTGTTTTACTGCTATGTATGGCAGTGGTGTTTACGAGTTGCGGAACGTGGAATAACACGGCGAAGGGTACGGCGATCGGTGTAGGCGGTGGTGCCGCTGTCGGAGCTGGTGTTGGTGCCTTGGCCGGAAATACCGCATTGGGTGCCGTGATCGGTGCGGCCGTAGGTGGTACAGCCGGTGCGTTAATCGGTAAGAAAATGGATAAGCAGAAGAAGGAGCTGGAAGCTACCCTGCCTGAGGACACGAAGATCGAGAGCGTGAACAATGGTGAGGCCTTGAAGGTTACTTTTGACTCCGGTATCTTGTTTGCCACGAACTCGAGTACGTTGAGCGACGCTTCCAAGAGTGCCTTGCGTAACTTCGCTACCAGTTTGAAGGCCAATCCGGATACGGATATCCGAATCATCGGCTTTACGGATAACACCGGTAAGGTGGATTATAATCAGACCTTGTCCGAGAAACGTGCGAAGAGCGTTTACGATTACCTGATGATGCAGGGGGTAAGTACGGATCGTATGGTTTATGAAGGCAAAGGTATACATGATCCTGTGGCTAGCAATGACACTCCCGAGGGTCGTTCGTTGAACCGTCGTGTTGAGATCGTGATCTTGGCTAATCAGAAGATGATCCAAGAGGCTCAACAAGGAACGCTTCGATAAGTTTTTTAAGCTATCCATGCCGGAAGCGGACAGGTTATAGTGTATTTTTTCTGCCGGAAGCGGACAGGTTATAGTGTATGAATTGGGGGACTGTCTTTTCCGGATAGTCCCTTTTTTGTTTAAATCGCAGGATAGGAAGGATGAAGAAGTTGATATATATTTTATTTGTGTTGATTACGATCGCTTTTGCCGTGGCAGCCATAGCCGGATTCGCTACCGGACGTATGAATCCGGAAGGGAAGGAGTGGATCTCGTTTCCCGGATTGGTGTTATTACCGGTATTGGCGGTCAATCTATGTCTTTTCTTGATGTGGTGTGTCTTTAGGAGCCATTGGTGCTGGGTACCTTTGGCGGCGTTATTGTTGAACTGGGAGTTTTTGATATCGATGTTCCAGATACGGGTCTTCCCTAAAGAGATTCCGATAGGGAAAGAAGCGGTTAAGGTGATTACCTATAACGTGAATAATTTCAATACGGACGGAAAGAAACAGCTTCCTAATATAGCGGATTGGCTGAGAAAGGAGGACCCGGATATCGTTTGCCTCCAAGAATGCCCTGTTGAATCGGCCCTGCGGATGGATTCTGTCGCCAAGACCTTATCGTTCCTACCGTATTATTGCTCTACCCGTTCGGCTACGAAAGCGGCGGGCAACGCTATTTTCAGTAAATATCCGATCCTTCGTTTTGAGTCTATCCTATACCCGGAGTCTAGCAATAAATCCTTGTTTGCCGTCATGGATATCCAAGGGGATAGTGTTCGTGTATTTAATAACCATTTCCAAACGACTAGCGTGAATGCCGTAAAGCCTCGTCTTTACCAAGCCCATGCCGAGGGTAAACAATTGGAGGAAACCGAGGCCGCCTTCCATATGGCTTTTCAGATGAAGAAGAATTTCGTGAAACGGGCTACTCAGGCGGATTATATCCGTCAGATGTTGGATGCCGGGCAGGGGCCCGTTATTCTTTGCGGTGATTTTAATGATACACCGGCCTCTTATACGTACCGTACCGTGTACACCGGCCTCTTATACGTACCGTACCGTGAAAGGTGATTTAACGGATGGGTTCCGTGACTGTGGCTCCGGTTTCGGGTACACCTTTCGTCAATTAAAGCGTATATTTCGAATTGATTACATAATTTATTCTCCTGATTTTAAGGGTGTAACTTATGATTCTCCTAATTTAGACTACAGTGACCATAAGCCCGTCGTATGGTTAGGATATGTTAATTAACACACCCAAAAGGATAGTTTTAGAACCTTTTTCAACTCATGCTGTTTTAATAGTGACTTATATATAAGCACAAATAATAGTATAAACTGTTTTAAACGTTAAAATGAGATGAAAAAGATTTTTCCTTTTTTTCTGTTAGTTCTTCTGCTGGCTTCTTGCCAAAAGGACCCGGACATGTCGAAATTGGACAATGATTTTCTGGTGTTCACGAATCATGATAAGGACGCGAAATTCGAATCGTTCACTACGTTCTACATTCCGGATAGTGTATTGGTTATCGGCACAAGCGAGAAACCTCAGTTCTGGACAGCCAATGAAGCAGACGATATTATCACTACGTTGGTGAATAATATGGAAAGCCGCGGTTTCAAACGCACGCTAGACAAAGATAACGCCGACTTAGGTCTGCAAGTTTCTTACGTACAAAGTACTCAATATTTCGCTGACTACAACGATGGCTACAACTACCCGTACTGGTGGTGGAACTATCCGGGATATTGGAGTCCGGGTTACTGGGGACCGGGTTGGGGTAATTGGTATTACGGTTGGGGAAATTGGTATTACCCGTATCCTGTAGTGTATAGCTATAGTGTAGGTTCCTTGTTGACTGAGTTAGTGGATTTGGATGCTCCTGCCGCTTCTAAGGCAGACGCTAAACTTCCGGTTCTTTGGACCGCTTACATGAGTGGCTTGTTGTCTGGTTCTGATAAATTCGACACTCAGCTAGCTGTTCGTGCTATCGAGCAAGCATTTGTACAATCTCCGTACGTAAAGAAATAATAATTCGAATGATTAAAAGTTTGAGGTTCTATGAAAAAGATAAATAAATTAATCGCTTTACTCATCGTTTGTATGGCGATGCCTGCTCTGGCTGGCGCCCAGGTTTTGAAAAACGCGTATTTTAATGTAGACTGGCAGATCAACTCTCCGTTCGGTCAAGACTTCTCAAAGAAGACTAGCGGTTGGGGTGCTCACGCTGAGGGTGGTTACTATGTGATTCCTAATTTCGCTATAGGTGCGTTCATCTCTTATCATACAAATAATGAGTATGTGGACCGCCAGACGATTCCGGTAAACTCAACATCCGTAATCACTTCCGATCAACAGCATTCTATCTTCCAGTTACCTTTTGGCGCGGCTTTCCGTTATAACTTCGCTCCGGAAGGACAATTCCAACCGTATGTTGGCGCTCAGTTAGGTGCTAGCTATAGTGAGATGTCTACCTACATGAACGTGTTGAAGGTTTACGATCGTAACTGGGGATTCTATGTAGCTCCCGAGATCGGTATGACCGTGTACTTCACACCTCAGAAACAGATCGGCGTACATATGGCCGCTTATTATAACTACGCTACCAACAAGGGGGATGTCCTCAGCTATCATATCGATGGTTTGAATAACTGGGGTATCCGCTTAGGTCTAGCGTTCTGATAGACAACGTTTGTTCTTTTAAGTGTTTTATGTAGTTTAGGGAAACGGAGGGCAGTGAATGTCTTCCGTTTCTTGCTTTTATAGGATCTGTAGTTTCACCCCGAATGAAAGGCTTAAATAATCTTTTGGCTTCAAGTAGCTGTTGCCGATAGCGTTTATTATATACAAATCGCAGGTGCTCAACTCATAGAAGAAGCTGATGGATTTATGCCAGCTACTATTTGGATTCAGTTTGAGCGTGATCCGCTCCCCGATAAAGATATGGTTACGGATGCGGGTGGAGAACCAATAATATCCCGGGGGATACTTATTCGGTTGCTTGGCCCAGAAATCCCGGTCAAATAGGAAATTTACGTAGATACCGCAACAAAGAGGCTCGAAAGATACTTTTTCTCCCAGATCGATATTCCAAGGAAAATAGTTTTGTTTCAAGGTGAAAGTCACGTTCGCGTGATCATTCGCGTTGCGGGGGACGATACCCAGCAACATATCCGTTTCCCAATGATTCCGGTAATAATTCCAACCGGTACCCACGGAGAGTATCGCCATGGAACCTGCGAATTGTACTTTCGTATAGCGAGGGATGACCCGTTGCCATGCGTTCTCGTACCGTTGCACTCGTTTCGTGTATTTATCCTCTTGCGCATGGAGTGTAAGGGGAAAGACACAAGTTAAGAGGAGAAGCTTAAAAATTGACCACTTCATACATATAATCGTCAGGGGTTAAGGTAAAAAGAAGATAACTTCGTTTGGCGATATTGGCGCAACCGTAGTAGATAATACCATCCTCAAACAAATCGGCTGCCGATACGCAATGGTTATGCGCATGCAAGCAGAACATTAAAGATGGTAATGTCTTGATATAAAGTTGGAACACGTCTTTCACGTTATTGTCGAACTGTTCGTTCCCGGGAGGGGCGTGCATGACTACGATCGTGCGTTTATTACGGGGACTATCCGCTATCTCCTTCTTTAGGAAATTGATAGCGTTCGTATTGAGGCATACGAATTTCACGTCGCTCACGACAAACGAGAAGTTCTCATTCCCAAAGATTTTACGAAATACTTGGTCGCCATTACCGATCACGTCGTGATTACCGATCAACCCTACGTAAGGCACTTTTAGTTTGGACAAGATATCATCGTTCCACTCGAATTCCTTCTTTAAGCCGAACTCCGTATAATCTCCTCCATGGATAATGAAATCGATGCTATCTAATTGATTAACGTACTTGACGAAATCTTCCGTCTCGTTATAACTTCGCTGGGTATCGCCCATAAAAATAAAACGGATCGTGTCCTTCCCTTCGCAGACTTTCTCGATACGCTCGATATTGGTCGGGTTGATCTCCCGGGAAGTATCGGAATCCAGACGGCCGTCATACGGATGATAGTCGATTAAGTCGCAAGCCGTGAGGAGCGTAGCGGCAGAAAGCCATATGTATTTCTTTAAAAACATAGCATCCTAACTTTTTTATATGCAAAGTTAGGATGCTATCAGTACCAAAAAAGGTCATTTCTGAGCTTATACTGGTCTAAAATGTATATTCTATAAAGCGAATACTTGCTTTATTTCCGTGAAGTCGGATAATACGATATCGGCAGTCTCATTTCCTTTATAAGCGCTCCAACCAATACTTTTTAGCCAGATTGTCTGGCATCCGATCCGGGTGGCGGGGACGATATCCTTATCATAGGAATCACCTACGACAACAATCTCGTCGGCGGGAAATCCCAGTTTATCCACTCCTAATCGGAAGATCGCCGGGTCCGGCTTACGGATACCTACGACCGCCGATTCCACGATAGCGCCGAATAAATGATCCAAACCGAAATCTTTCAACACGGATTCTATGTTCCCATAGAAGTTCGATACCAATACCAATGGGTAACGTTCCGCTAATTGCTCCAGAATGGGGCGGGCGCTATCGATTGCCTTCCGGGCGTATTCGTAACACCAATCCGCTAATTGTTCCGGTAACTCCGGGGTAATCGCCTCGGCGGATAAATGCCCGTTCTCTTTCAGCCATTGGATTTGTAAATCGCTTTTCAAGCGCAACATATCCAAAAACGTATGATGAGGCTTCACGATCGGATTCTTTCCAAGCGTTCTTTCTCCATGTACATAGGCATCACGGAAAACCGCTTTGGATACGGGAACCTTCAAGGCCTCATACGCCATCCAGATCACCTCTGCCCAGTGCATGCCGTTACTGTCTATCGTTCCGCCGTAATCAAAGAGGATTCCTTTTACTTTGTCTAAATTGAACATAATCGAATGGGGTAAAAAAACGTTATAACTGTTTGCTGAAATCTTCACAAATATGCTCATGCTTTTTGATCATATAGAGCAACATCGAGTTTAATACGGTCAGCTCGAATACGAAATACAGCCAAGGCATGTCGATGAAAAGGCTGACAAACAAAGCGATCACCCGGGTATTGAATGATAGCATATTTGTATATTTCATTAATGGCAGGCTCTTTGTTCGAAAAGCCTTACGGAACCATTCCGGCGCTTGTCCGTTGTATTTCTCACGGATGATGTTCATCATGTGTTGGAATTTAGGTGTCCATGCTTCTTGACCTACCGTATAATTAATGTAGAAGGTCTCGAACAATTTATAGATAAAGTCATGTTTCCAACTCATCTTCTTATAATTCTCCTTCAATAGGGGAGAGTGGGAGAGCTCGCTACCCGATTTACCTTTCAAGAACAACAAGTGAATATTGCGATAATAATCCGCCATGGCCGCTTGCTTGCTATGGAAGAATCCCGTCGTAGCCGCCAATAGCCAGATCCATATTCCCCATTCCGGCGTGAGGCGTAAGCAGATTGCCGCGTAGATAGCGATAAACCAGAAATCGCCGGCGGCACCGTCCAAGATACGTCCCAAGGCACTTTTCTGTCCGGTCATACGGGCTAATTGTCCGTCTGCGCTATCATACGAGTTTGCCCAGATTAACAGTAACATGCCGATCACGTTGATAGCGAGGCTCTGGAAATAGAAACAGATACCTGCCGCTATGCCGATAAAGATGCTGGCGATCGTGATACTATTGGGCGATACCCCCAATTTATTAAAGAACAAAGCCCATTGGTAGCCAATAGGACGATAGAAATGAATATCGATAAACTCCTCGGTGTCCAAAGATTTTAAGGTTGACTCCAGACTGGGAGTAGACTTAGTCTCACTCATGATTGATTTTGTTAAAACGATTTAGATGTGTTCTCGCATAAGATCCCAGATACGACGTGCGATGTTTGGAGCCGCTTCTTCCCGGCAAGGGGCGAAACTAGGCCAATCGTTGAAATCGATAATCCGCATGACACCATCCTCGGAGACAATGCAATCTCCCCCGTAAATATGTATGTTCAATACCTCCGCAGCCTTGTGGCAAAGCAGACGAAGCTGCGCTTCGTCGAAGGGGATCCCCTTCGCTGTACCATTGATAACTTCTAAACCAAATTTACTATGATGCATGTTCGATGGATAGAACCAATAAAAGAAATCGGTTCCAGCTACCCCGTAAAATTTCACCAAATCGCCTACCAGATGCTCATTGATTACCGCCGACGGGATACCACGGATAGCGTATTCCTTCAATATGCTTTTCGCCTCTTCCGGGTTTCTTACGTAGGTGACGTCTTCCCGGTGGATGGCGTGGAAATCTCCCCGTTTGATCCAGCAATTAAAGAAACCGGCTTTCTCAAGGGCTTCTGTCGGATCCTCATCTGTCCGTAAGATTAAACTTTCCGGATGGGAGATATGATTGGATAATAGGAGGCGGGTCATTTTCTCACGGGTACAATTCTCGATCCCGTAACCCGAGTTCACCACGAAATAATTTTTATCCTCTAGTTCTTGCAGCTTATGGATGGACTTCCAGTCTCTTACCATATTAAAGATACCCTTTTCCTTCGGGTCTTGTAGCAGCAGATCCGATTCGATATATTCGTTTACATCGCATCCCAATTTTCGTAAATGCTGGGCTGTCAAGGCGAAGATCGCCGCGTCGTTGCCGATATGATTGGGGGAGAATTGATTTCCTCTGCGGATACCTGCTAAAGTTAATTTACTCATTGTTAGACAGTATTCTTTATGACTTTAAAAATGATTCGGCTTTCAAAATGTCATCGGCGTGATCCACGTCGATGATCTTGCTGAAAGGATAGGCCTTTAGCCTCAACCCCTCGGCGATGAGCTGCCGTTGATAATTGCGCATTCTCGACATTCCCTGCGAGATGGCGTTGTTCAATACACCCAGAGCCGGACGCCTCAAGCAATAGATACCTCCCGATATGTAACGGCAATCACCGTCTGCCTGATCTAGGAAATTCCGGACGTAAAGTTCGTTGTCTGTTTCTACATATAAGGGTTTCTCGTCATCAATAAAATCAGTGACGGCCATCAATCCGTCCAGTTTATCCTCTTGGATGAACTGTTGGATATAGCCGCTGAACTCTTCTTCCTTGAAGATCGTGTCTACAGTAGTTAAACAAATCTTATCACCATCCAGATAATGACTCAGCTCGTAGAAGCTGTGCATAGAGCTGGGGGTGGATTTTACCAACAGGTAAAAGGGTATAGGTAGTCGCAGGGCCTTCAGGTAATCCTGTACCTCGGTCATCTCCTCGTTTACGATGATACTGATAGAGGTAGCGTTATTTTTCAAAAAAACGTCTATCAACCGGTCTATCAGAGCGACACCGTTGAGTCTAACCAGAGGCTTTGGCCACTTAACACCTTCTTGCGCCAAGCGGGAGCCTTCGCCGGCGGCAATGATCGCGTAATCCATAACTTTTATTAGTTCAAATAATAATTTCGCAAAGTTACGAGATTTCTGAGATAGTTTTAGGCTATATCGTTGATATAATTGGTCAAAATTTCTATAAATTAGGACTATTTGACTAGAACAACAAAGACGTTATAAAGAGCTTGAATGTTTTTTTGAAAATAATTATCGTTTTATAGTTGCTAATTCAAATAGAATGCTTTCCTTTGTGCCATGAACAAAAGATAGTTTGTATAGCTCTTTTATCTTTTAGCATTTATTCATCAGCGATGATAATACTTTCTTTTAGAGATTGACTTCACCAACCATCCTTGTTTTATTATTAATTTTTATTTTTTTATATCATTTTCGTATGAATATTTACATTGGAAACCTGAATTATCGGGTAAGAGAATCAGACTTACAACAGATTCTGGAAGAGTATGGTGTTGTAGACTCAGTTAAAATCATTGTTGACCGTGACACAAAACGTTCTAAGGGCTTCGCTTTCGCTGAGATGCCTAACGCTGCAGAGGCTCAAAAAGCTATCGAGGAGTTGAACCAAGCTGAGTACGAAGGTCGTCAGATGGTTGTTAAAGAAGCTATCCCTAGACGTTAAATTTTAGAAGAAAGAAATTTTTAAAATAAGACGAAAAAGCGGGGAAACGAGGTGAAAACTTCCGTTTCCCCGCTTTCTTTTTTCAGTGTATTTTGTTTATGTTCGCGAGAAATTTTAAGAGTGATGAAGAATATAGGTGTTAGGAGTCTCATTGTGGGTCTTTGCTTGATGGGATTGGGGAGTTGGTCTCCCTCGCTGAAGGCGCAGATCGCGGATCGTGTCTATAAGACGGATTATCATATCGACCCGGAGAAGGCCCGGGAGTTGTCCGTGGAGTTGGATAATATTAGCTTCTTCAAGGATAACGAGTATACGGGTAAATTTACCAAGGGGTATTCGTTGCCGGGGCTTTGGGTACAAGGCAAAGCGGTTTATTATCCCTTGCGGAATATCAAGTTGGAGGCGGGTGTCCATATGTTGATCTATCATGGGGCGAATAAATATCCGAGCATGGCTTATCAGGATATCGCTTATTGGAAGGGAGACCAATACCAAAAAGGGGTACATGTGTTGCCCTATTTCCGGGCGCAGATGGCCCTCTCGGATCATGTGAACATCGTGCTGGGAAATATTTACGGCGCTTCCAACCATAATTTGATAGAGCCTCTTTATAATCCGGAGTTGAATTTGACCTGCGATCCCGAGGCGGGCTTGCAGTTGTTGTATGACTCGAAGGCTTTCGACTTGGATGTGTGGGTGAACTGGCAGAGCTTTATTTTCCGGGAGGATGTGCATCAAGAGGCGTTTACCGTCGGGATCTCTTCACGGGTAAAGTACAACGACCCGGCTTCCCGTTTCTATTTCTATACGCCGGTGCAAGGATTGGTGCAGCATAGGGGAGGCGAGATCGACACGATCTTCAACAATTCTGTGCAAACCTTGATGAATGGCGTGATCGGTGTCGGAGGTGTATGGAATACCGGACATCGTATTTTCAAGAACTTGAACGTGGAACTGGATGCTACCGGTTATTATCAGCAAGCGGGAGAGATATGGCCTTTTGACAGCGGATATGGCTTGTATGCCCGTGCTTCCGCCGATATCTATGATTTTCGGGTGAAAACGTCGTATTGGACCTGCAAGGATTTCATCTCTATGTTTGGTAGCCCGTTTTTCGGGGCGGCCTCGATGATTGATGAGGGGGTTACGTTCGACCGTCCGCAAATGATCTATCTGGGGGTGGAATATTCCCGGCAACTAACGAAGGGTTTCTCGATAGGGGTAGATGTGGACGTTTTTCATCATCTCTCCGGAGATATGAATGATGCGGATGGAGTAAAACAACCGATGGGAAGCGCCACGAGTTTTACGGCAGGGGTTTACATGCGTATCAATCCGTCTTTCTTGATTAAAAAATTCTGATCATTACCTTCATACATAAACACAGTAGTATTCGATTGTGAATACTACTGTGTTTTTCTATGAATACTATTGTGTTCAGCCGTGAATACAATAGTGTTTTTATTCAATTACTAAATCAATCTTTTTCAGTGTCTTATCGTCCGAGGAACCTCCATATAGGATTTGGTATTTACCCGGGCGAACCTCCATGGTCTGCGTATTGTCATTGAAGGATTGGAAAGCTTTCGGTTCCAATTGGATGCTAACCGGTTGTTCGCTGCCAGCCTTCACGTTCACACGTTTGAATGCTTTCATCGCTTTTAGCGGTCCGGCAGGATCGTTCGGGTTCTTGATGTAGATCTGAGCGACCTCGTCACCATCCATCTTGCCTGTATTGGCGATATCGAAGGAGAGGGTAACCGATTCGTTGGAAGCGATCTTATCTTTTGATAACTTGGCGTTCTTATAATCGAATGTCGTATAGCTCAAGCCATAACCGAACGGATAAAGCGGAGTCTGCGTCATGTAACGATAGGTACGGCCCTTCATGCTGTAATCTTGGAAGTCCGGAAGCTGGTCTACGGATTTATAGAACGTGATCGGCAAGCGTCCGGCCGGGTTATAGTCTCCGAATAAAACGTCGGCCACGGCTGTTCCACCTTCTTGTCCGCCATACCAAGCGTTCAAGATAGCGTTTACATGATCGTTCTCCCAGTTCAATGCCAATGCGCTACCCGTACATACCACGTATACTACAGGCTTTCCGGTGGCTACCAAGGCTTTGACCATTTCCTTCTGTACGGCCGGGATCTCGATATTCGTGCGGTCGCCTTTCCGGAAACCTTCAGCGTCTACCGGCATTTCCTCACCTTCCAGACGTGGAGAGATACCACCTACGCATACGATGACATCAGCGTCTTTAACCTTGCTGGCCGTAGCTTGGAAATCTACGGGTGTGCGTACGCCTACCGTAAAGTTCAGGTCAGCGCTACCCGTGCGTTGCATATATTCGATCTTTATGGGATATTTCTCACCTTTCTTAGCGTTTAGCGTATAGAGTTTTTCCGCTCCATATTCGTTTTCCCATACCTCAGCGACTTTAGCCGTATCGATATACAGGCGGAATGCGTCGTTTCCGGATAGTTTGAACTCGACAGGACCATCTATCGGAGACTCGAATTCACCCGTAAAGCGAGCCGTGAAATTTGTCACCCTCGAACTCGGTATTGTTGAAGAATTCGGAGGCGAAACCCTGTCCCGCCGTGGAAGATACGTGGCTACCTAGGTCTGTCACGACAAAATCGGCGGTATGGTTGCAACCCAGCTCGTAGATAACCTCTGCGTTCGGGACTTTATTGCGGATACCTTCCACGATCGTGACGGTCTTGGTCGGGAAGCCGTTGTAGTTGGCCCATAGCATGGTAGAGTCCGCCGCGTTAGGTCCGACTACGGCGATCTTCTTGATATTCTTGTCCAGAGGAAGCATATTATTCTTGTTCTTCAACAAAACGATACTTTTACGTGCCATATCCAGTGCCTTGGCGATATGCTCCGGGCTCTCGACTACGCTGTAAGGTATCTTAGAATAAGGAACCCTCTCGTCCGGATCGAACATACCTAGCTCGAAGCGGCCTTTCAGTAGGCGGCGTAAGGATACGTCCAGATCTTTCTCCGAGATCTTACCGTCGGCCAAGGCTTTGTTTAGCGCACGGTAGCTACCGCCACATTCTAGGTCGGTACCGTTCAATACGGCGTCGGCGGATGCGCTCTCAGCGTCCGGGTGCGTCTCATGGCGAGGCGTATTTTTGTCTTTTCTCCAGAAATCATCGATAGCACCGCAGTCGGAGAGGATGATATTGTCGTATCCCCAGCTATTACGCAAGATATCGATCAATAATTTGTCGCTGCTACAGCAAGGTTTGCCCTCAAAACGGTTATAGGCGCACATTACCTCTTGTACATCGCCCTCCTTAACCAATGCCTCGAAAGCTGGAAGGTAGGTCTCGTACAAGTCGCGAGGGGTAGCTTCTGCGTTGAATTCGTGGCGGTTCCATTCCGGGCCGCTGTGTACGGCGTAATGCTTGGCGCAAGCGTGTGTCTTATAATAATTAGGATCATCGCCTTGCAATCCGCGGGTTACGGCTACGCCCATCTTCTCGGTCAAGTAAGGGTCCTCGCCATAGGTTTCCATACCCCGTCCCCAGCGAGGGTCACGGAAGATATTGATATTCGGGGTCCAGAAAGTAAGACCTTTGTAACGGTCGTACTCCTTGTCTTTCTGGTATTGGTGGTATTTGGCACGGGCCTCGTCGCTGACCATCGTGAAGGTCTCGTGAACGGCGTTATCGTCGAAAGTAGCCGCCATGGCGATCGCTTGCGGGAATACGGTCGCACGTCCGGCACGAGCCACGCCGTGAAGAGCCTCGTTCCACCAGTCGTAAGTCGGGATTCCCAAACGCTCGATGGCGGGGGTTACGTTCATCATTTGGCCGATTTTCTCCTCCGGTGTCAGTCGGGATAGTAAGTCGTCGATACGTTCTTTCAAGGGAAGATCCGGATTCCGGAAAGGGTAATCTTGTTGTTTTTCACTACAAGAGGCGGTGAGTAGGAGGGTGATCATCGCTACTGTCAGTTGTTTCATTTTCATGTTATTAAATTTTAGATATTGTTTATCTTACATTATTACTTATTGTAAACTATTTTAAGATAGATCGTTATCTTTGATATTGATGGAGCAAAACTACGATTTTAGAAGCATTTTTTCAAACAGGAACACTTAAAATAGGTTACTTTCGTGGTTATTCATTTAAAAGCCCTACTTTTGCCGTAACAGATTAAAAACACGAAAGAATGATGAAGAAGTATCTATTTTTGTTACTAATAGGGGCCGCTAGCCTGACGGCCTGCGGAGACGATGACGATCCCGTTGTTCCGGAATTGAATAAGCTAACGAAAGTTTCTTGTTATAAAGACGGATCTTCAAGTCCGCTTTTTACCGCTGATATCAATTATACGAGCGATGGCAAGATCTCAAATATAAATTTGGGAGTGGATAAGTTATTGTTCATTTATTCGGATGGTAAATTCTCTGTCACAGGCATTCATTCCGGTGAGGTTATAGAGGAATATACGTTAAGCGGAAATGTAATTACAAGTAAGAAGATCTCTCAAGAGAATCCATACGCCAGCAACGAGATCTATGTAAGCGATGAATATTCCTATCGTTATTCAGGCTCGAATTGGGTGTTGACTTCTTGGAATGCCCGTTGGCCGAAAGAGCTTGGGACGGGATACGAGGAGAGAAGTTATCCGGAGTACGAGAAATATACATGGGAGAACGGCAACGTGGTTCTATATGCCCAGTCATTGGATAGCCGGGAGATGAGGTACGAGTATAGCGTGGCGGAGGCTCCTAAGAACTTCCCTCTGCGAGTGATCGGTTCTTTCTCGCCGGTTGGCTTTGAGTCTGTAACTCCTCTGAACTTGTTATATGGTATCCAGAACCGGAATCTTCCGATCCGTGCCTACACCTATACGATCCCTAACCAGAGCGAGGTGAAAGCTGAGTACAAATACACCTATACCACCGTGGGAGATTATATAACGGGTATGACTATCGATGAGAATGACGGAGGAACCGCAAGCTCTTATAAGTATACTTTCGAGTATAATTTCGCCGTGAAATAAGGAACCATGCCTTGTTTGGTTTAATTAACATACGCATATGCAGCATTTCCGCCCTAAAACGCATTTCTAATTTTATAGAATTAAAAGGTTGATTAGTTTAATTGATAAACTTAGAAAGGAAGTATTATGAACGGATTCTTTAATTTTAGGAAATTAGTTGTAGGTGTAATGGCGGCTACTTGTTTTATGGGGTTTCAATCTTGCTTGGACGATGATGATGATTATCCTTACAGTAAAGTGTTGCCGAATGCGTTGGTGACGGTTAAGCCGGTCGATGATGGTTCATATTTTCTTCAATTGGATGATAGCACGACCTTGTTGCCTGTCAATATGACCTCTTCTCCCTTCGGGCAGAAGGAGGTGAGAGCGTTGGTGAATTTTGACGAGACGAACGAGTCTAGCGGAATTTACAGCAAGGCCGTAAATATTAATTGGATCGACAGTATCCTTACAAAACCAATCGCTCCGGATTTGGGGGTGACTAGCAACGATTCGATCTATGGCTCCGACCCTGTGGAGATCGTGAACGATTGGGTTACCATCGCCGAGGACGGATATCTGACACTCCGTTTCAGGACGATCTGGGGAGACCGCAATAAGGCTCATTTTGTAAACCTACTGACAGGCAAGGACCCGGAGAATCCTTATGAGGTAGAGTTCCGCCATAATGCTTATGGCGATGTATATGGTGCATATGCGGATGGACTGGTCGCTTTTAAATTGGATAGCCTTCCGGATACGAATGGTAAGACGGTTAAGTTGAAATTAAAATGGAAGTCATTCGATGGCGATAAGTCTGTGGAATTCAATTATTGTTCACGCAAGTCTACTCCGGCAAAAGCATCCATAGCTGCCGAGAGAAGCGCCTTAAATTTGAAATAGGTCGGTTTGATCGTTTAAATAGATGGGGATTTGGCAGGGAGTGAATCTCCCTTGCTTTTTGAAAGTTCTTTCCTAGTGATAGGGAAGGACTTTTTTTATGGATAGAAACAAAAAAGGACTCTAAGAAGAGTCCTTTTTATTCGTGGGCAGTGATGGATTCGAACCACCGAAGGCGAAAGCCAGCTGAGTTACAGTCAGCCCCATTTGGCCACTCTGGTAACTGCCCCCTTGTTCTTAATTGCAGTGCAAAGGTACGATTTATTTTGAAACCTGCAAGCGTTTAGGCAGAAAAATTTACCATTTTTATTGCGGTAACCGCTGCCTCGTCCCCTTTATTGCCATATCTACCTCCCGCACGATCCTCGGATTGCTGCATGGTGTCGGTAGTTAACAGGCCGAAAATGAAAGGGATATCGTACATTAAATTCAATTCTGTAATGCCTTGAGTAACGCCGGAACAAACGTAATCAAAATGTGGCGTGTCGCCTCTTACGACGCATCCCAGAACGATCACGGCGTCTAATTCTTTAGTCTCGGCCAATCTTTTGGCTCCAAAAGTCAGTTCAAAACTTCCCGGAACTCGTTTAACTACGATGTTTTCCGGTTTCACCCCGTGCTTTTCAAGCGTGTTGCAAGCACCTTCCAATAACTTCTCGGTAATGTTCTTGTTCCATTCCGCAACTACGATGCCGATGTTCATCTCTGAAGCATCGGGTACGCTGTTGAAATCGTACTCGGATAAATTCTGATAAGCTGTAGCCATACTTGTCTCTTTAAAAGAAGAGGATGCCTTGTTTGACCGAGACATCCTCTGTTATACTATATAATATACTGTTTATTTATTTTCCTGCCGAAGCACGGGTGATATACTTATCGATATCGGATGCCTCCATGGAAGTGTAATACTTATCCTTGATAGTCGTGTAAGCCTTTACAGCCTTGTCATACTCTTTCAAGTTCTCGTAAGCGATACCGGCCTTCTTCAAGTAAATCGGGCTGATTACCTCATTGTCGGCCTCCTTGGCGGCTTTCTCGAAATAGCTGATGCCTTCTTTCGTATTACCCATGTTCACGTAGCAATCACCGATCAAGCCTGTAACCGCCGGAGATACCATTTGGTCCTTTCCGCTGAAAGATTTCAATAAATCGATCGCTTTCTGCGTATCGCCCATCTTGTAGTAGCAGATACCTGCGTAAGCTTTCGCCAAGTTTCCGGCGTCCGTGCTTCCATATTGGTCGATGATAGCCTCGAAACCTTCATAGTCAGCTCCATTGCCGTTTAAAGCCAAGGCGAAAGAATCTCTGGCGAAGTATTGCTCACCCTTGAACATGGCGGCGGCGGCTTTTTTCTCCTGAGGAACTAAATAACCATGCTTGATTCCCAAAACAGCTCCAACAACGAGTGCGACAGCTATTATACCGTAAATAATCTTCTTTGAATTGTTTTCAATGAATTGCTCCGATTTGGAGACAATCTCTTCTACTTCTAACTCCTTGTTGGTGTCCTTTTCTTTAGTAGCCATAATGTGTTATAGTTATTTATTAATTTTATCGCTGATTTTAAGCCATACCATACGGTTGGCGATTCAAAGCGCAAAAGTAGTTTTTTTTGCTGATATAATCTATACTTAGAAGTATATTTTTTAATTTTGTACGATTAATACGGTTTAGATGATACTAAAGAAGCTTTCTGTTCTCAATTACAAAAATATACTTCAGTCCGAGGTTATTTTCTCGCCCAAGATGAATTGCTTTTTCGGCAATAACGGGATGGGGAAGACGAATCTATTGGATGCTATTCATTATCTCTCGTTTTGCAAGAGTCATGTCAATACGCCTGATAGCCAGATAATAAACAGTGATCAAGATCTTTGCGTGGTGCAGGGTAACTATGATTATGAGGGACGTGAGGAGGAGATTTTCTGTGCCATGCGGCGTAGGCAACGCAAACAGTTCAAACGGAATAAGAAGGAGTACGACAAGCTGTCCGAGCATATCGGCCTATTACCGTTGGTCATGGTCTCTCCGGCTGATGCCGACTTGATCCGGGGGGGAAGCGATGAGCGACGCCGTTTTCTGGACTTAATCATCTCGCAGCAGGACAAGCCTTATCTGCATGCGCTTATCCAATATAATAAAGCGTTGCTCCAACGGAATACGTTGCTGAAAGATCAGAGCATGGATGCCTCTCTTTATGAGGTATTGGAGATGCAGCTGGGTATGTACGGCCAAATCGTTTACGAGAAGCGGAAAAAACTGGTGGAGGATTTTACCCCGATCTTTAATGAGTACTACCAGACGATCTGCGGCTCTGCCGAGGAGGTAGGGCTACATTATATCTCGCAATTGGAGGAAACGGAGCTTGCCGGTAAATTGGCGATGAGCCGGGAACGGGATCGTATATTGGGCTATACCTCTTCCGGTATCCATAAGGATGAGCTGGAAATGACGTTGGGCGGGTACCTGATTCGCCGGGTTGGTTCGCAAGGACAGAATAAGACGTATCTGATCGCCTTGAAACTCGCTCAGTTCGCTTTCCTAAATAAACGGGGACAGACTACACCTATCTTGCTGTTGGATGATATTTTTGATAAGCTGGACGCTAGCCGTGTGGAGCAGATCATCAAACTGGTCAGCGAGAATGGCTTCGGGCAGATTTTTATTACGGATACGAACCGGAAGTATCTGGATGAGATCTTATTGGCTATGAATCATGACTATGCCCTCTTCCGTGTGGAACGTGGCGAGGTACAACCTATGGAGGAATAAGGATGCAGAGAAGAAATACACAGACATTGGGTGAGGTGCTTCGTGACTTTTTCGAGGATAATACCGAGTTGTACGAGAAAATGATGGAGATCCGGGTCCAACGTGCGTGGGGAGAAGTTTTAGGGCCTACGATCATGCAGTACACACGTAATATATATGTACGTGATAAGGTGCTTCATGTCTCATTGACTTCCTCCGTACTTCGTAGCGAGTTGACGCTTTGCCGGGAACGGTTGGTGAAAAGCTTGAATGATTACGCGGGTGCCTCGGTCATTACCAATATCGTTTTTCATTGAGTGTGGCTTTACCATTCGCAATATTACTTACTGGGTCAAGTAACATATACTGCCCAGTCCCGGTAAGTATATATGGCTTGACCCAGTAAGTATATATTCTGCGGAGAGATCAATAGATGGTGTCTTCTGTTATTACGTAATCCATTTTCTTGTCGAGTGGCTCTACCGGGACTTGCGGTATCATCTGGAACCCGAAGCATATGCCAACCTTGGGAGCGTTGAGCGTGGAAAGAAGGCGGTCGTAGAATCCCCTTCCTCGTCCCATGCGGTTCTTGTCTTTATCAAAGGCGACTCCGGGCACGATAATCAAGTCTATCTCATTCTTTGGAACTTCTATGCCGTCCGCCTTAGGCTCTAATATTCCGAAAGGTCCGGGTTTTAGGGATTCCGGTCCTTCGTAAAGAAGCAATCTCAAATCATCACCGACGATCAAGGGCAACAGAAGCTTTTTCTTCTGGTACCATTTCTCGATAAAGCCGGCGGTCTGTACTTCTCCCGGTATGGCGTGATAAAGGGCGATGCAAGAAGCCGCTTGGAACAGTTCCGTCTGTTCCAAGTGGTTCATGATCTTATCCGATAGCTCGCACAAGGTAATCCTCGAATATTCTTTCTTTCGAGAGGCCATATCTTTTCGTAGGGCCTGCTTGGCTGTGTAAGTCTCCATTTGCTGATTGTTTTAATAGTTCCGCGTTCGGCACGGATTTTCCCTCTTGCAAGATATTGATCGCACGTAATAAGGTAACGTCATCTTTTAGGAAAATGGGGTAGAAGCCCGCCTCGTCGAAGAAATTCCTTACGATATACGCTTGCAATTGGTTCTCGATTAACTTGCCGGATATATTAATTAATGTGGGACGTCTCTTGATGCCCTTGGTAGCCGCGAAGTTCACGAAGTCGGAAAGGAGCGGTTGTTGCTGCAAGTAATTATATAATTCCTCCCAAGTCTTGAATGAGCCTAGTTTCTCCCGATGGCGGTCTGAGTACTCGAGCGCATACAGGTAAAGCACGCCGCTATTTACCACATTTGAGTAGTAAGAGGTAACGCCACTCGTATCACGAGGGATAAAGATATCTGGCATGATACCGCCCCCGCCGTATACGGTACGTCCGCCTACGGTCTGGTATTTTAAGGAATCATCCATCTTGATGCTATCGGCCGAGTCAAACTCGCCGTGCATATATCGGTTATAGATATCTTGGTCGTAAGCGTCCGTATTACCCATCTCATATTTCTTCTGGATGCAGCGACCGGACGGCGTGTAATAACGGGCGATGGTCAATCGCATCTCTGAACCGTCGCTCAATGACATTTGAGTTTGTACCAGACCTTTGCCATACGTTCTTCGTCCGATAATCGTACCCCGGTCGTTATCTTGGATCGCTCCGGAGAATATCTCACTGGCGGAAGCCGAGATCTCATCGGTCAATACTACGATCGGGGCGTCTTTACAAGTTCCGGTTCCGTTCGCGTATACGTCGGAACGGGGGAACGACTTACCTTCCGTGTAGACGATCAAGCGTCCTTCCGGCATAAACTCGTTAATCATATTGATAGCGGCATCCATATATCCGCCGGTATTACCCCGTAAGTCGATCACGAAAGAGGTACAGCCCGCTTGTTTTAACTTGGCGATCGCCGTGATGAACTCATTATAAGTATTCCGGGCGAATTTGCTAACCTTGATGTAACCTATACCTTTAGCCGCTTCGAAAGAAACATCGACCGAATTAACAGGGACATCTCCACGGGTTACGTCAAAATAGAGCAACTCAGGAGAATTTCCTCGCTGTACGCCTAGTTTCACCGTACTGTTCTTTGCGCCCCGGAGTGTCTTCATGATCTCTCCTTGGTTCTTTTTCTTACCGGAGAAAATAGAATCATTGATCGAGATGATCCGGTCGAAGGGCAGTAAACCTGCTTTCTCTGCGGGACCACCGCTAATTACGCTGATCACTAGGATCGTATCGGTTTGCATATTAAATGATACGCCAATACCACTGAAAGAACCTTCCAGCTCCTCATTCACCACGGAAGCGTCTTCGGCGGGGATATATACGGAGTGAGGGTCTAATTCACTGAATATTTTCGGGATCGTACTCTCTACCAGCTTAGACATGCTAACCGTGTCAACATATTGCTCGTCGATAATGTCCAAGATGGCATTTATCTTGTTGCCGCTGGAGTAGGACCGTTTTTTTCCTTGACTGATAGATAAATAATGGTTCCCAATAAAGATACCTAAAGCGATACTAGCCGCGATGATAACCGGGAGCCATACGGTCAGTCTTTTGTTTTTATCCATAAAAACGTTTTATTTATTCGTTCAAATCTATATAATCTACTATGATACCGGCACGCTTCAATAATTCACAGCCGTCTGCTATTCGATAATTCTCGGAATAGACCACTCGCTTGATCCCGGATTGTATGATTAATTTCGCGCATTCAATGCAAGGGGAGGAGGTAACATAAATGGTCGCTCCTTTACTGCTGTTCGATGAGGCTGCCACTTTTGTGATGGCGTTAGCCTCCGCATGTAGAACATAAGGCTTGGTGACATTATTCTCGTCTTCGCAAACATTTTCAAAACCGGCGGGTGTTCCATTGTATCCGTCGGATATGATCATTTTATCTTTTACTAATAATGCGCCCACTTGGCGTCGTTTACAGTACGAATTCTCGGCCCAGATAGCGGCCATTCGCAGGTAACGTTTATCTAATTCGTGCTGTTTTTCTGTTTTCTCGCACATTTGTTTACTCTTTTGTCTTTTAATCCAGACACAAAGGTAGTGATTATTTAGATTTACCGGGCGATAAGCCCGGTAAATTATTACTTCTTAATACCATTACGGATTAATAAGGCGTCTATCGTAGGCTCTTGTCCACGGAAACGCTTGTATAACACGGCAGGATCTTCTGTTCCACCTTTGGATAAGATATTGTCACGGAAAGATTTCGCGACCTCCTTGTTGAAGATTCCTTTCGATTTGAAAACGGAGAAAGCGTCGGCGTCTAATACCTCGGCCCATTTATATCCGTAATAGCCAGCCGCGTATCCTCCGGAGAAGATATGTCCGAAGCTTGTGCCCATCAAGGCTTCCGGTACTTCCGGCATGATTACGGTCGGAGCCCAAGCTTTTTTCTCGAATGCCGCTACGTCACCGTCGAAAGGTTGCTCCAACGTATGCCATGCCATATCCAGCAAGCCAAAGCTTAATTGGCGGCAGCAAAGGTCTTTGTATCATCTCTTGCGGGATTTTCTCTCCGGTCTGGTAATGAACGGCGATCTGATCTAAGAACTCTTTTTCAGTCAACCAGTTCTCCATGATCTGGGAAGGTAATTCTACGAAATCACGATAAACGCTGGTTCCCGAAAGGCTGGAATATGTTCCTTGCGCTAGCATGCCGTGCAAGGAGTGCCCGAACTCATGCAAGAGTGTGTTCACCTCGTCGAAACTTAACAAAGAGGGCTTCGTGTCTGTCGGACGGGTAAAGTTCATCACGATAACGATCTGAGGACGGCTATCTTTTCCGTCTTTATCTTTGTATTGAGCCTTGATATTGTTCATCCAAGCGCCGGATTGTTTTCCGTCACGAGGGAAGAAGTCCGTATAAAGGATAGCAAGGAACTTACCATCGGCATCGTATACCTCGTAAGCGTCTACTTCCGGATGATAAACCGGGATTTTCTTGTTTTCCTTAAAGGTGATACCGTAGAGCTGGGTAGCTAATCCGAATACGCCTTTCTTTACGTTGCTTAACTCGAAATAAGGGCGAGTCATCTCGTCGTTTACCTTGAAGCGGATATCCCGTAACTTCTCGGAATAATAACTCCAGTCCCAAGGCATAACGGTGATATTCTCTTTCTCTGTACCTAACGCAAATCCTTCTACCGCATTGTATTCGTTGATCGCTATCGGTTTATAAGCTTCGAGTAACTGATTCAATAATTTGTATACGTTCGCTGAGTTTTTAGCCATTGTGTGTTCTAGCGCATATTCGGCGTAATTCTTGAATCCCATCAACTGGGCGATCTCTAGGCGGATATTAACGATCTTTTTGATAATCTCCTTATTGTCGAACTCATCCCCTTTATTTCCTACGCTCATGTATTCACGATACATTTTTTCTCGCAAATCACGCTTGTCGGAATAACGCATGAATGGAATGTAACTCGGAGCCGAGAGATTGAATAACCATCCGTTTTTATCTTTACTTTTGGCTAACATGGCCGCTGCGTCACGAGCACTTTCGGGTAAGCCGGATAGTTCGTTCTCGTCCGTTATTAGTAATTCGAACCGGTTTTTATCTTTCAAGGCGTTTTGATCGAACTGCAAGGTTAACATGCTTAGGTCCATACTTAGCTTGCGGTATTTTTCCTTGTCATCTTTATTTAACGTAGCCCCATTCGCTTTAAACGACTCGTAAAGGTCTTCCAGCAATTTGGCATCCTCGGTAGAAAGGTTCAATTGTTCTTTTTTATCATAGATTGATTTGACCCGAGCAAGTAGCTTCTCATTTAAGAAGATGTTATTGGAGGTTTGGGATAACTTCGGGGAGACACGTTGCGAGATTTCCATCATCTCGTCGTTAGCCTCTGCCCCTAATACATTAAAAAAAACAGAAGAGACTGTTTCCAATAATTTGCCGCTACGTTCCAGAGCTACTACCGTATTCTCGAAAGTAGCCGGTTGCGGGTTATTGGCGATCTCTTGCACCTCTTTTTCCATTTGCTTGATTCCTTCGTCGAAAGCGGGCTCATAATGCTCGATCTTGATCTTATCGAAAGGAGGGGTCTCGAACGGTGTTTTAAACTTCCCGAAGAAAGGGTTATTTGCTGCGTGTGTCATTTGAATTGCGCTTAATAAAATTATTACATTATATAATAACTTCCTCATATTAAAAATTGTTTGAAAATTTCCGCAAAGGTAGGCATTTTAATCACAGGAACGTTATAGGCATCTGTTTTTATATTCAGATTGATTTAAAATGAAAAATAGAACATTTCCTATGACTAAACCGAGGCTTGTTTTCGGGGGGCTGTACCTTGATTTTGAGCTTTGATGGATATGATGATAGGATTGATTTAACAAAAATTTATATGTTTGAAAACACTCCTTTAGAGCACCTTTCTTTTTAAAGCCTTGATCTATAAGTTTATCGTAGAAGAAGGATGCCTTTTTTCCTAAATAAATATAAAAGACAGTTTGTTTTTTTAGTTATTAAATAATACTTTTGATTCTCAGAAACGAAAATAATTTCATTTTGATATTAAAGAAAGTAACTTAAAACCCAAATACACATATGAGTTATCTTAAATTTGACAAAACAGTAATGATAAACCTGGAAGAGTCGCTGACTCGTGAGGTGCTTCGAACCAACCGTTTGGGAGCCTATCACTGCACTACTGTTGTTGATTGTAATACCAGGAAATACCACGGACTACTCGTTATGCCTGTGCCTGCGATTGATGATGACAACCATGTGTTACTGTCTTCTTTTGATGAGACGGTAATTCAACATGGTGCCGAATTTAATCTTGGGTTGCATAAATATGCAGGCGATAATTTCAGCCCCAAGGGACATAAGTACATCCGCGAGTATAGCTCAGAGACAGTACCTCGTACGCTTTACCGCGTAGGAGGTGTGATCTTCTCGAAAGAGAAAGTGTTTTCCATGTACGAGAATCGTATCATGATTAAGTACACGTTGGAAGATGCTCATTCCGCTACGACCTTACGTTTCCGTCCTTTCCTCGCTTTCCGTAGTGTGAAGAACTTAACGCAAGCCAATGGTAACGTGAACCAATCTTACGAGGAAGTCACAAACGGAATCAAGACATGTATGTATCCCGGTTATCCGGAACTGTATATGCAATTTAACAAGAAAGTTAAATTTGTGTATGAGCCGTATTGGTACAATGGCATCGAGTATCCGAAAGAACAAGAGAGGGGATATCCTTATCAGGAGGATTTGTATGTTCCCGGATATTTCGAGGTCCCTATCAAAAAAGGGGAGACTATTATTTTCAGCGCTGGCGATAGTGCAGTGGCAACTACCCGCTTGAAGGCACTGTATGAGAATGAGGTCGTAGCTCGTACGCCTCGTACTAGCTTCTTCAATTGCTTGAAGAATTCCGCTCAGCAATTTTATTTTCGTCCCAAGGAAGACGACGCTTATCTATTAGCGGGCTATCCATGGTTTAAAGTACGTGCGAGAGATTTGTTCGTAGCTCTTCCGGGTAGTACGTTGTCTATCGATGATCCGGTTCGTTTTGAGAAGATCATGCATACGGCGATGCCGGCGATGCGGGCGTATATGGAGAATGGGCGTTTCGATGCGGTGATTCGTGAGATCGAGCATCCGGATGTCTTTTTATGGGCGATCTGGGCGATCCAACAGTATGCTAAACATGAGGGCGTTGAAAAGGCACGTGAGCTATACGGCGATTTCGTGAAAGAAGTTATCGATTATATACGGGACCAGAAACATCCCGATATGAAATTGATGGAGAATGGTTTACTTTTCGCTAATGGAAAAGATAAGGCGATTACTTGGATGAATTCTACCGTAAACGGAAAACCTGTCGTAACTCGTTCCGGTTATATAGTGGAATTTAACGCTCTTTGGTATAATGCTCTTTGTTTCTATACGGAATTGATGGGGGGAGTACCTGTCGAGGGTATTGATCCGATTATCAAGTCGATGGATAAATCGTTCCCGGAAACCTTTGTGAACGGGTATAATTATTTGTTCGATTCCGTGAATGGTTCTACGGTAGATTGGAGCGTACGGCCTAATATGATTTTCGCTGTGGCATTGCCTTATTCCCCATTGACGAGGATGCAGAAACGTGCCGTAGTGGATATCGTGACGAAAGAGTTGCTTACCCCGAAGGGCTTGCGTTCCTTGAGTCCGAAGAGCGAAGGATATCGCCCGTATTATGTGGGGCCGCAATATGAACGAGATTTGGCTTATCACCAAGGTACTGCTTGGCCGTGGTTGTTAGGCGCCTATTTGGAAGCTTATTTGCGTGTATTCGGAAAGAGTGGCGTTGCTTTTGCTGAACGTATGTTGATAAGCTTGGAGGAGGAGATGTCATTACACTGTATCGGGACGATCCCGGAATTGTTTGATGGTAACCCACCGTTTACCGGACGTGGAGCTGTCTCTTTTGCGATGAATGTTGCGGCTATCCTCCGTGTTGTGGATTTGTTGAAGAAGTATAACGCCGAATAAAACTAAGTACCATTATGAAAGCATTAATGTTTGGATGGGAATTTCCTCCTCATATCTTGGGCGGTTTAGGAACGGCCAGTTTCGGTTTGACACGAGGCATGGCAATGCAGCCCGATATGGATATTACTTTTTGTATACCGAAGCCCTGGGGCGATGAAGACCAGAGCTTTCTAAAGATAGTGGGTGTCAACCAAGTTCCGATTGTTTGGAAGGATGTTGACCGTGAATATGTGCAGCAACGGGTTTCCAAAGCGGGAATGAACGCTGACCAGTATTATAAGTACAGGGATCATATTTATGCGGATTTCAGTTATCGTCATGTGACTGATTTAGGGTGCCTTGAGTTCTCCGGACGTTATCCGGATAACTTGCTGGAAGAGATTAATAACTATTCGATCGTGGCAGGCGTGATCGCTCGTACGGAAGAGTATGATATCATCCATGCGCACGACTGGTTAACTTATCCGGCGGGTATTCACGCTAAAAATGTGAGTGGTAAGCCTTTGGTCCTCCATGTTCATGCTACGGATTACGATCGTAGTCGCGGTAATGTGAATCCGGATGTCTATGCGATTGAGAAGAATGGTATGGACAATGCAGACCATATCATAACGGTGAGTAATTTGACTCGTCAGACGGTGATTGAGAAATATCATCAAGATCCCGCTAAGGTAACGACCGTACATAACGCCGTAGAGCCTTTAAGTCCTGAGATTCTTGCGATTCCGGATAAAAAGGGTGTAAAGGATAAGGTCATTACGTTCTTAGGCCGTATCACGATGCAGAAAGGGCCGGAGTATTTTGTTGAGGCTGCCGCAAAGGTTTTGGCTAAGGCTCCTTACGCACGTTTCGTTATGGCTGGTAGTGGTGATATGATGGATCAAATGATTCGTTTGGCCGCAGCACGTAATATTTCAGATCGTTTCCACTTTACCGGATTTATGAAGGGTAAGCAGGTATACGAGGTTTTGAAAGCCAGTGATGTATATGTGATGCCTTCGGTTTCCGAGCCTTTTGGTATCTCTCCGTTGGAAGCAATGCAATGTGGTGTACCCTCTATCATTTCTAAACAATCCGGTTGCGCCGAGATCTTGGATTATGCGATTAAGGTGGATTATTGGGATATTGAGGCGTTAGCGGATGCCATGTATTCTATTATTACTTATCCTGCCATGCATGAGTTCTTGAAAGTGGAAGGTAAGAAAGAGGTGGATAATATCAAATGGGAGTATGCCGGACAAAAGGTTCGTCGTATTTACGACAATGTGATAGGTAACAAATAAATTAACGACAAGACAAAAATAAAACAAACAATATTATGAAAACGATCTGCTTTTATTTTCAAATACATCAGCCGTTCCGTTTAAAAAGATATCGCTTCTTCGATATAGGTAACGACCATTACTATTACGATGATTTCCAGAATGAGGAGATTATCCATCGTATAGCTGAACAATGTTACTTGCCGGCTAACCGGACTATTTTGGAGATGATTAAGACCAGTGGTGGTAAGTTTAAGGTAGCGTTCTCTATTTCCGGCGTAGCGTTGGAGCAGATGGAGATTTATACTCCGGAAGTGATCGATAGCTTTAAGGAATTGGCGGCTACGGGGAATGTGGAATTCTTGTCTGAGACTTATGCTCATTCTCTTTCTTCCTTGGGAGATCCGGAGGAGTTCAAGCATCAAGTAAAGAAACAAGAAGATAAGATCAAGACTTTATTCGGGGTTAAACCGAAAGTGTTCCGTAATACGGAGTTGATTTACTCGGATGATATTTCCGCTATGGTTTCTGAGATGGGCTATAAAGGAATGTTGACGGAGGGTGCTAAGCATATCTTAGGTTGGAAGAGTCCGAACTATATGTATTCTTCTTGCGTAGCTCCGAAGTTGAGTTTATTATTGAAGAATGACCGTTTCAGCGAGGATTTATCGAACCGTTTCAGTGATTATAGTTGGAATGAGTATCCTTTGACAGCCGATAAGTATATGTCATGGATTGCTGCTACTCCGGATTCTGAGCAAATCATTAATTTGTTTATGAATTATGAGGTGCTGGGATCTTTGCATCCAGCTTCAACCGGTATTTTTGAGTTCTTCAAGGCTTTGCCTCGTTTTGCCGCGGATAAGGGTATTAGTTTCTCTACTCCATCGGAAGTATTTACATTGATCAAGCCGGTAGACTCTATCTCCGTTCCTTATCCGATCTCTTGGGTAGATGAAGAGAGAGATTGTAGTTCTTGGTTAGGAAATGTATTGCAGCAGGAAGCGTTCCGTAAGATTAACGAGATCGGTGAACGTGTTCGTTTGTCTCAGACTCGTCGTATCCGTCAGGACTGGTACTATCTGCAGAGCAGTGACCATTTCTATTATATGAGTACAAAGCATATGGGACAGGGAGGCTTTAGCCCTTACGATAATCCGTATGACGCATTTAATAACTATATGAATGTTCTTTCCGATTTCATTGTTCGTGTGAATGCGGAATTCCCGGAAAACATAGAGAATGAGGAATTGAATTCATTGCTTTCTACGATTAAGAATCAAGGAGAGGAAATCGAGAGTCTACAGAAAGAATTAGATAAATTAAAAAAGAAGGCGGCGAAGAAATAAGTCGTTAATTGATTTGACTAGACTATTTTTGGAGAGTGACGGGTCCTTTTAGGGACCCGTTATTTTTTGCCTTAGAGATACGGATATAAAAAAAGCGAGATGTTTTTCATCTCGCTTTTTTATTATATAGATTCTTTGCTATCTGACATATTTACATGATGTAATACCAATTTTCATCACCTCTTCATCCTTTCGTATCTTTACTCCTGAAGGAGCTAGATAATTCGTGATGGCTGTTGTAACAACTGTACTTTGACCGTAACTGTTGTTTGTGGTAGTTGTTCGTTGAACAGGGATAAGAAGTAGGCTCAAATCTTTGTCCGGATTATTCTCCATCTGATATTTTAATAAATTGGCAAGATTCGGGAATGAGTACGTACGAGTAGTCGCATCGTAAGCATTGGATAGAAACGAGGTTACATTATTGTCAATCTGACTACCCTCAAAGAAACTTTTTACCGAATCCTCTGGCAATATTAATAGATAAGGAGGAGGAGCCAATGCATATTGCCAATCTTCTTGCGGCATCGCTTTTAACTCTAGTGGTAAATTATTCACGATACGCTCTTTCATGATCGGAGTGATTTCCTTTGTCGGAAGAACAATGCGTGTACAAACGCCGGCAGGAGTCTTAAAGAATGCATAGCTGTCGTTCGGTTGTAGCAATTGACTCATATCCGTATTTTTGAAACGACTTAGCTGAATGATCTCTTTAGTGACGGAGAAAGCTTCCCACGTGGTTATTAAAGAGTCTTTTCCTGCTGTGCTTTTAACCGCATAATTATAATATATCTTAAGGACAGAGCTAGCCACGGACAATATATTACCACTACCGAAGGTAGTTGTTACATAAAGCCCCGGGAAAAACTCATTGAAAGTTTCTTGATTCTTGAATGTACCCGGATTATTAATCGTTTCATCATAAAATTTTTGTCCGAACTCAGTAGGCATTTTAATGCTTACATGAGGGCTGTAACCATCAGAGTTTCTAAGGGAGTCGGATATACTTGTGTTATAAGCAGTATAAGCTTGAGCACCCATTGACTCTTGCATATTGCAATATTGCTTAGGGTCAATATTTGTATAAAAATTCTTTTGTAATGGACTTGTAATTTTAAAGATCTCCGCACGCATAGGCGCCAAAGAGTCTCCTACCCATACACCGTTTTTATTGGAACCATTATAATATATATTGAATTCCACCGAATCAATTTTTCCCTCATAAGGTGTATGCGCAAATTGAAAATCACTCGGACAATAGAATTGGCACATATAATCCGATACAAGGTTACCATACAGCGGATCGTAGAGTTCACCCAACTGGGCGCTAGTAGACCTTGCGTAAATAGAATCTAATTGCACCGTAGTGGCTTGTATCTGGAACGTGTCCATATATACCGCAATTGTATCGTCGCCTGGCTGAATACTTGTTCCTATCGAACTAAAATCATCATTACACCCGGCCAAAATGCTAGCACCAAGGCCAAGTCCAAGTATTAAAAGCTTGATTTTCATTACTACATTTATTATTTCGTGTTAGAATCCAATACCACGTCGTAGAACTTATTGAACTCGTCCATATAAGTTTCCGGTGACTGATAGGGAAGGAAAGGAGTATCTTTCTTGGCAGAGATATAATCAAGGACTTCTTGATTGATCGTCTCGCTACCTTGGATTACACCATCAGCGAAATCAATCGCTAATTTGGTTAGGCCCACAAAACTTGTATCTGCCTTGATTAACTTCAAGTCAGCTTCTTTGGCTCCGTCCGCCTTCAGTTTTGTCGCGAAATCTTTGTTTAGCGGGTTCTTGAAGTCATCGTTGTAGATCGAATAAACGATTTTCGCGTTACGCAGGCACGGGTCATCGGCATACATTCTCTTGATGTAAAGAGCCGTTAACGCTGACATCCAGCCATGGCAATGGATTACATCAGGAATCCAACGCAATTTTTTTACGGTTTCCAATACTCCGCGTACATAGAAGATCGAACGATCGTCATTATCTTCATACTCATTTCCATTCTCATCGCTGACCGTGGATTTCCGTTGGAAGAAATCCTCGTTGTCAATAAAGTAAACCTGCATCCGGGCCGATTGAATGGATGCTACCTTAATGATCAGAGGATGGTCCGTGTCGTCAATAATAAGATTCATACCAGACAGACGGATAACCTCGTGCAACTGATTGCGGCGCTCGTTGATATTTCCGAATTTTGGCATGAATGTCCTGATTTCGCGACCACGCTCCTGAATTCCTTGCGGCAAATTTCTACATATTGTCGCGATCTCGGATTCGGGAAGGTAGGGAGTGATTTCTTGGGCTATAAACAAGATTTTTTTTGCATCCATTCTGTAAACTAGTTTTATAAAGACGCTACAAAGATACGAAAAATCTTTTATTTACGGTAATTATTTAGTTGCTTTGCACCGTCAATTAAGCATCTATCTGATGAAAATAGTAAATAGTATTAAAGATTTGAAGGCTTATCTTGCTGAGGCAAAGCAGGATAATAAGAAAATTGGCTTTGTTCCTACCATGGGAGCACTGCATAATGGACATCTTAGCTTGGTACAACATTGCGTGAAAAACAATGATGTATGTGTAGTCAGTGTTTTTGTAAATCCAACCCAATTTAATGACAAACACGACTTGGAAACGTATCCCCGTACGTTGGAGGCTGATTGTGCGTTATTAGAATCTGCCGGTTGTGACTATGTATTCGCTCCCTCTGTAGAAGAGATGTATCCGGAGCCAGATACCCGTACGTTTGATTTGGGAACGGTATCTGAGGTAATGGAAGGCGCTAAGCGTCCGGGGCATTTTAACGGTGTAGCGCAGGTAGTAAGTAAGTTGTTCTATATCGTAGAGCCGGATAACGCTTATTTCGGGGAACAGGATTTCCAGCA
>PVMQ01000652.1_pt1 | contig 30471 bp, 17 predicted proteins | sample 1853411 | NCBI WGS metagenome assembly PVMQ01 (sample SAMN08533513, study PRJNA380276) | Human gut metagenome, whole genome shotgun sequencing project.
GGATAGCAAGTAATATGTAATGAACTAGGTCTTAACGAAGAGGAGAAATAGATAATTTCCAGTTTAACAACTTGCCCTTTGAGAGAGGAAAAATCTTTTTCTCAAAGGGCTTTTTCTATTTATACAGATATTCGAAAACTACAGGATAAAGCCAAAACTTCATATACTCTAAGAACAAGGAGGATAAGATCTGAAAAAAGGAATCAAAAACAGTATAAAAAAAGCAGAGATGAAGTACAGGGGGGAGTTTGTGCGTGTTGGGGTCAAAAAGAACAACAACCGTGAGCAGAATTTCGGAGAAACAAATTTCTTATAAAAATACATGAAACGAAAAGCTAAAAGCGAAATCTCTGCAAGATTATCTGGATATCCTAAAATGAAATTTTAGGGCATAAGTTTAATTTTTTAAACTGGTTGTATATGAATGAAGAATGGATGTATAGTATTTGCGAGAGGAGATTCTTTTTTTGTGAATGTTGCAATGTTTGTTTTCACAGCAGGAATAAAGGGAATACAGAGCCTGTTAAAAAGCAAATGATAAAGATGTGATTTCTGCTTATTTTAAAAGAAAAATGGCACCGGACATAGAATGTCTGCCTGAAATCGGGCATTTCTCGCTTTATGTCGTGGGAATTACGGAAAAGAAATGGTAAGCTACAGGTGAAAGAGAGGTACAAACATGGACACAAAGAAAATTGGAGCTTTTTTGAAGCAGTGTCGCAAAGAAAAAAATCTTACACAAGAGCAGCTTGCCGAAAAATTTGGTGTATCCTCAAGAACCGTTTCCAGATGGGAGACGGGCTCAAATATGCCGGACCTCAGTATTCTGGTCGAACTGGCAGATTACTACGACATGGATCTGAAGGAGCTCCTGGATGGAGAAAGGAGCCAGCCTATGAATCAGGAAATGAGAGAAACTCTGGACAAGGTAGCAGACTATGAAGAATGGGTCAAACAAAAAGCATTAAAAGCAGGAAACGTTGCATTTGCTTCTATGTTTATGATCTGTGTGGCAGCGATCATCGTACAGCTTTTGGCAGCCGTTGATATTCGATTGGTATTGGGTGAGACGGTCAGTGCCCTGGTGGGCGGCATTGTGTATGCCGTTATCATGGTACATAATGGGATCTGGGAGAAAGGATTATCCAAGCGGGAGACAATCTGGAGAGACTGCCTTACCAGCGTGATCTGTGCAGGAATCTTCGCAGTGATTTACAGCATTTGTCTGAGAAGAATGGGAGCAACAGAAAAACAGATGGTCCATCTGGCATTGATGTTTTTCATTGGGATCAGTATTGTGGCATTTGTGGTTTTGAGAATGTTGTCATGTTTCAATCAGAAAAAGAGTCGAAGTTGATGAAAGAAATAAAATAGCAAATTTGATTGACTGATATGAAAAAGATCAACAGTGTCACACTTTTTGTTTTAGATTTTGATTGACGAATAAATATCACAATTTGAATATTGAAAAACTTAAATTATATAAAATGTAGTTGCAAATTATGTCAAATTAGTATATACTATATATAAGTCATTAAGACTTAACAACAGGTATATCTCGACCTCTAACTGAGAAAGTGAAAAGAGAGTGTGTTTTCCACTCAATGAGAACCTAACAGTAGAGCGGTTATTTTGTGATTTATTATTATCTTTGCCGAATGTATATCCGATACGAAAGCAGATTAAGCCGAAGCTCACGGCTGTGATGAAGTCCATAATACTCATGGTTTAATATTTTTCGATAGATTCTTATATAATCAGAGGGATACAATTCTTCATTTTACTTCGGTTGTTGCAAAACGAGTGCCATTAGTACTTTGTATGCCTCTGCAGAAAAATTAACCGCCTACTGTTATGGTAATCACAAAATAAATTGTATCGAAGATGTCTTGAACCAAGGGAAGGTAATAGGAGTACATTTTATTTTAAGACAGTACTTTTCTGGTGTTCAGGGCATTTTTTAGTTTTACGTGAAAAGGGAATTTAACTTCCAGAGGCTTATGGATGATTGAATGATATAATATTATATATATTACTATAAATGAAAGGAAAGTAAAATATGGGGAATATAAAAAATGAAGTTTTTTTAGGAACAAGGGAAATGCAAAATAAAAAATTTGAATTATTAGCAAAAATGGCACAACCCGAAATATGGACATATAAAAAAATACGAGAAACAGATCCATACCGCATTTTGCGAAATTATTTCTTTTTTACTTATAATAGGCTTAGTGAAGAAAATAAAATTATAACATCAGAGGACAAAGAATATCGTTGCATGAATACCGGATTATTAACAATATATGATCAAGAAATTATTGCCTTGTTTAAAAAAAGTAGTAAAAAAGATGGACTGCCTTGGTATTTGGTAGGTTTTTTTAAAGAAACGGATAAACAGTTTACAATGCATTTCTCCCAAATTCCTCAGTTGGCAAGTTACTTTGATAATGTCAAGGATTTAATATATGATAGCTCTTTAGAATTAACCTTGAAAAAAGAACATATAATAGATGATAATATTGAAAGATTTATCGAAGCGGGCTATACAGACAAACGACTTATCAATGTATTGCTTGATGCTGCAAAGGGAACTTTAGAGAAAAAACTGAAAAGAAATTTCAAATTAGCACTCCCATTTTACTATCATAATACAGACACTGGTGAAAATAAAATTCAGCTTTTAGCTCCATTATATTTCCCAGGTGCACCAGTTAAATTAGCATTAGTCATGAATAAAATAAAAAGTGATGCCAATGAATATTATGAAGGTGTTACTGTGTTACCTGTAGAATGGGCATATATGAACTCTAGACTAATTGTAAAACCAGATGAAGAATGGGCAAGAATAATGGATGAAGTAGATGTGCAACCAGATGAAAATTTAATTCAAAATTCAATTGACAAAGATGAATAACAAATATATAATATAGTAAAAATTGAGAGAAAATAATAATTAAAATAATAATAACTAAATAACATTAATTAAATAATAATAACTAAATAGCACTCATTAAATAGTATATCACAGGGAGACATCAGTCTCCCTATTTTATGTAGTTTATAATTGTTTATAGTCTTACTCATCTTCAATAGAATAATCATTCAGCTCTGGAAAATCAAGAAATTCACTCAATGTCATTCCAAATACATTTGCAATTTTATGGAGGGTGTGTACCTTAGGATTTTTGCTGGTGCCACGAAGAATATTGTCAATGGTGGATTGTTTTAATCCTGCCAGTGTGGCAAGTTTATTTATTGCTGTTTTACGTATATTGTATTATGAAAAAAGATAATACAGGAGGAAAGCAATGGAACAATATGCATATATTCGAGTATCTACAAAGGAGCAGAATGTAGAGCGGCAAATCTTTGCTTTGGAGCCTTATCATATTCCAAAGAAAAATATTTATTGTGATTATCAGTCGGGGAAAGATTTTGAGCGTCCGGCGTATCAGAAATTGCTGAAAAAGCTAAAAGCCGGAGATTTGATGATTGTCAAAAGCATTGATCGCCTGGGGAGAAATTATAATGATATTCTGATCCAGTGGCAGTACATAACAAAAGAAATCAAAGCAGATATTTTGGTGTTGGATATGGAATTGCTTGATACAAGAAAAAAGTCGGGTAACTTGACCGGAACACTGATTTCAGATTTGGTATTGCAAATCTTTGCCTATGTTGCCCAGACAGAAAGAGAATTTATTTCCCAAAGGCAAATGGAAGGAATTGAAGCAGCGAAACGCAAAGGCAAAAAATTTGGCAGACCAGAAAAAGAAATGCCGGAAAAATTTGAAGAAATTTGCAGGAGATGTAAACAGGGAGAATTATCTACACGGCAGGCAGCAGAATTGTTGGGAGTCAGTCATACGACTTTTTACAGGAGATATAGAAAAATAATAGATAAAACTGTGTCGAAAGGTAGACGTTTCGGTACATCTGAGTAGTGGCATGAAATAGCAGTAAAAATACTGTTTTTCATGCTTTTCTTGTGCTTTTTCTCCTATATTTGATTATATCATATATGTTTCTTAACGTCTGAATTATGAAACGGAGGAGAAGGAATGAACAGTAATAGTGGATTACAAAAAGTAAGAATGATATTATTTGGATTTTTGATGTTGTTTATATTAAATCCGATATCAGTTTCAGCAAATGGAGTATCTGATGCTATACAAAAAGTAGTTAATGTATATCCGAATTCATGCAGCTATTTTACATCGGACGGTAAAAGTGATTCAAATTCTAGCGATTCTCGCTGTTCTTTGGTGAATATTCCATCTCGAGGTGGTTTGCCTTCAGGAAAGACAGTTAAAGATGCTAAAGGCGGTAATGCATGGTCATGTCATGGGTTTGCAGAGTATGTATGGTATGTTGTATTCGGACACTGTACAAATACGCAGGCAAAAAAAATCTCAGCCAGTGAATTAAAGGTTGGAGATTTTATAAGATTTACAGGTCATTCGGCAATTTACTTAGGGGAAAATGCCAATTACTATTATGTATACGATTCTAATTGGGCTAGTCCGGCAGACAATAAAGTTAGGTATAATCATACCATTAGTAAGAGTAGGGGGATTGAATATTGTTATCGAGCTACGAATTATGATTCGGTGGCAAATGATAGTTCGACTCCAGCAGGAAATAGTCCATTTGGACATTTAGATTTTGTAAGAACGGAAATGGGAAAAATAATTGTTCGTGGTTGGGCAGCAGATATGGATGTTCCTAATGAGCCAATCGATGTACATATTTATGCGATTTGTGATGGCGTACGAGAAGGAATAGGTATATTAAAAGCAGATATTTACAGACCAGATGTACACGCACAAAATTCAAATATAAATGAATATCATGGATTTGAGGCAACAATTAATACAAATTTAACAGGTGATGTTCAAATAGAAGCCTATGGTATTAATGTTGGAAGTGGTGGAAATTCAATGTTGGAAGATTCACCTCAAATGATATCAGTACCTAAGGATACCATTGCACCGACTATATCCAATGTAATGGTTACAGATCTTTCTGCGTCAGGATATACAGTAACATGTAATATAGAAGATAATGTAGAAGTTTCAAGAGTACGTTTTGCTACATGGACAGAACAAAATGGTCAAGATGATATTATATGGAGTGATGAAGTATTATCAAATAATACGGTAAGTTATACAATAAATACTACAGACCATAATAATGAAAATAATTGTGTATATTATACACACATATATGCTTATGATTTAGCTGGAAATGAAGTGGGATATCCAGTGGCTGTTTATGTGGATGCGGAACCTCCAGTCATATCAAATGTGGAGATTTCTGATGTTTCATCTTTAGGATATACAATAACATGTAATGTTTCCGATAATAAGGAAATTTCTAAAGTACGTTTTGCAACATGGACGGAAGAAAATGGTCAAGATGATATTGTATGGAATGATGGAATTATATCAGGAAATAAAGTGAGTTGTAGAATAAATGTTTCAGATCATAATAATGAGACAAATGACAAGTATTGGACACATATATATGCATATGACACATCAAATAATGTTACGGGATATCCTGCATTAGTTTATATCGATGGAAAAGCACCGATAATATCAAATGTTGAAATTGTAGATATTTCAGAAAACGGATATACAGTCAAATGTACAGTAGAAGATGATTACTCAGGTGTTGACAAGGTTTTGTTTCCAACTTGGTTTGACGATGATAGTATTTATACAGATAAAAAGGATTGGAGTACAAATTCTGAAATTATCGGAAAATTAGAGGATGGAAAATATGTTTATCATGTAAATATCAGTGATTATAAAAATCAACTCGGTATATATAATACACATATATATGCATGGGATAAACATGGAAATAGGAGTGAATGTCATCCACTTCAAATCACAATTAAAGAAAATCATAAACATAATTATCGTTCCATTATAAGGAAAAATCCTACTTGTGTGGAAACAGGAATAATGTTTTATGAGTGTAAAGATGGTGATGATAGTTATGAGGAAGAAATCCCAGCAATCGGACATCAGCATACAGAATTGAGAAATGCGAGAGAAGTAACATGCACAGAGGAAGGCTACACAGGAGACACTTACTGCACAGATTGTGGAACAAAACTTTCTTCTGGAAAAACAGTGGCAAAGAAAGACCACACCTGGGATTCTGGAAAGATCACGAAAGTAGCAACATGTATAGAGTCAGGAACAAAAACCTATACCTGCACAAACTGTAATACAATAAAAACAGAAGAAATCCCAGCAACGGGAAACCACCAGAATACAGAATTACGAAATGTGAGTGAAGCGACCTGTGCCCAGGAAGGTTACACCGGAGATACTTACTGCAAAGACTGTGGAACGAAACTTTCATCAGGAACAACGATTGCCAAAACAGACCACACCTGGGATTCTGGAAAGATAACGAAAACTGCAACGTGCAAAGAATCAGGAACCAAAACCTACACTTGTACAAGCTGTAACACAACGAAAACAGAAGAAATCCCAGCAACAGGAAATCACCAGAACACAGAACTTCGAAATGTAAAAGAAGCAATGTGTGCCCAGGAAGGTTACACTGGAGACATCTACTGTAAAGATTGCGGAACAAAACTTTCTTCTGGAAAAACAATTGCCAAAACAGAGCACACCTGGGATGCAGGAAAGGTAACGAAAGCCGCAACGTGTACAGAGTCAGGAACCAAAACTTACACTTGTACAAGCTGTAACACGACAAAAACAGAAGAAATCCCAGCAACAGGAAATCACCAGAACACAGAACTTCGAAATGTAAAAGAAGCAATGTGTGCCCAGGAAGGTTACACTGGAGACATCTACTGTAAAGATTGCGGAACAAAACTTTCTTCTGGAAAAACAATTGCCAAAACAGAGCACACCTGGGATGCAGGAAAGGTAACGAAAGCCGCAACGTGTACAGAGTCAGGAACCAAAACTTACACTTGTACAAGCTGTAACACGACAAAAACAGAAGAAATCCCAGCAACAGGAAATCACCAGAACACAGAACTTCGAAATGTAAAAGAAGCAACGTGTGCCCAGGAAGGTTACACTGGAGACATCTACTGTAAAGATTGCGGAACGAAACTTTCATCTGGAAAGACAATTGCCAAAACAGATCATATTTGGGATTCTGGAAAGATAACGAAAACTGCAACGTGCAAAGAATCAGGAACCAAAACCTACACTTGTACAAGCTGTAACACAACGAAAACAGAAGAAATCCCAGCAACAGGAAATCACCAGAACACAGAACTTCGAAATGTAAAAGAAGCAACGTGTGCCCAGGAAGGTTACACGGGAGACACCTATTGTAAAGACTGCGGAGAAAAACTTTCTTCAGGCGAAACAATCGCCAAAACAGACCACATCTGGGACTCTGGAAGAATAACAAAACCAGCAACGGATACAGAATCTGGAATAAAAACTTACACCTGTATAAACTGCAATACAACAAGAACCGAAGAAATCCCGGCGACAGGTGAACATCCAAATACAGAAATTCGCGGTGCAAAATCTGCAACCTGTTTGGAGGAAGGTTACACCGGAGATACTTACTGTAAAGATTGTGGTATAAAACTTTCTTCCGGAACAGTGATCCCGAAGACAGGTCATATCTGGGATGAGGGAACCGTAACAAAAGCAGCAACCTGTACGGAAAAGGGAATCAGAACTTACACTTGCAGCGTATGTGAATCTACAAAGATTGAGGAGATTCCATCTACCGGTCATGGAACGAAAATCACGAAGTTTGTAAAGGAAGCGACTTATACACAGGAAGGTTATAGCGGCGATATTTATTGTCAGGACTGTGGTGAATTACTGGAGGAAGGCAGAGTTTTAGCGAAGTTGGAACAGCCAGATCGAAAAGCCATGCCGGGAGAAATGATAGATGATAAAGTGACAAATGGTGTTTATCGCGTGCTTGCAGATGGATGCAGTGTTGAGTTTGTAAAGCAGATTGTTCAGAAAAAAGTTGTAAAAATTCCGGATACTGTTTCGATAAATGCTACAATTTATACGGTGACTGGCATTTCGGCAAGTGCTCTCAAAAACAATCAGTTGTTGAGAACGGCGGTGGTCGGCAGCAATGTTAGAAAGATCGGAAAACAGGCATTTTATAATTGTAAGAATCTCAGAACGATCACCATCAGAACAAGTATGCTGACGAAGAAAAATGTCGGTGCGAAAGCTTTCAAAGGGACATACAAAAAGATTAAAGTAAAAGTACCGGCAAAACAGTTCAAAACATATAAAAAGTTCTTCAAATCAAAAGGAATGAGTGCAAAAGCAATTTATAAAAAATAAGTCAGGGCTGTAAATGCTGCGGTTCACAGGTTATGTAAACTGCAGCAAACATCCCATTGACACTGTGACGGCTATCTCATATAATAACAACAGAAAACAGATTACAAAGAAAGACAGGGCATGGTCTGTTGTCAGGGTACAACAGGCCATGTTTTTTTGAAAGGGAGGTTTTTTATTTATCATGTCCAGTGACTCGACTTCATTGGTTATTATTCTGGTCTGTCTTGTTTTGTCCGCATATTTTTCTGCGACCGAGACAGCCTTTTCCACGATGAGCCATGCACGTATGAAAACAATGGCAGACAAGGGTGACAAATCCGCAGCACTTGCACTTCAGCTGGCAGACAATTACGACACGCTGCTTTCGGCGATCCTGATCGGCAACAACCTGGTCAATATTCTGCTCTCATCTGTGGCGACACTGCTCTTTGTCAAATTTTTGGGTGAGCAGACAGGGGCGAGCGTTGCAACAGCTTCCGTCACGGTTGTCGTGCTGATCTTTGGTGAAATCTCGCCGAAAAGCATTGCCAAAGAATCACCGGAGAAATTTGCCATGTTTTCCGCACCGTTTATCCGTGCCTTGATGGTGCTTTTAAAACCATTTATCTGGATGTTTGCTCAATGGAAAAAGCTGCTTGTCAAACTGTTCAACAAGCCTTCGGATGACCGTGGGATCACGGACGAGGAGCTGATGACGATCGTGGAAGAAGCAGAGCAGGAAGGCGGGATCGATGCCGATGAAAGTACACTGATCCGCAGTGCGATCGGTTTTATGGATCTTGAGACAAGTGATATTTATACGCCGCGTGTGGACATTGAGAGTATTCCGCTGGATGCGACAAAAGAAGAAATCGCAAAGATGTTTCTGGATACCGGATTTTCAAGGCTTCCGGTTTACGAAGAAGATATCGACCACATCATAGGCATTATCAACCAGAAGGATTTCCACAATTTTATTTATCATACCGACCGACCTCTGAAAGATATCATCCGCCCGGTGCTGTTTATCACACCGACGATGAAGATCGGTGTCCTGCTGAAAAAGCTTCAGGACAGTAAAACTCACATTGCGATCATTCTGGATGAATTTGGCGGAACGGAAGGTCTGGTTACGATTGAAGATATCATCGAAGAGCTGGTCGGTGATATCTGGGATGAGCATGACCGTGTCATCAAAGAAATCGAAAAAATTTCAGACCGGGAATATCTGATGAGCGGATCGGCAAATATTGATAAAGTATTTGAACTGCTGGATATCGAGAAAGCGGTGGATGTCAATACCTTGAGCGGCTGGATCATGGAAGAGCTGGGGCAGATCCCGAAAGAGGGGGACAGTTTTGTAAGTGACGGCGTGAAAGTAGTTGTCCTGAAGATGGATGAACATCGTGTTGATAAAGCAAAAGTTTATCAAAACGTTCAAAATAATGCAGAAAACGAAGGAAACCAGGAAAAATAACAGCAAAAACATTCGAATAATGCAAAAGTCTTTCAAAAAACTGCTTGACGGAAAAAATAAAATCGGCTATAATGCATAGCAAATCCATAGGGATAAAGACGCAGACAATGGAGCCTGTAAAAGGGATCCATTGTCTGCGTCTTTTTTTGTAACAGTTCAGCCGTGACAAAATGCAAAAAAATATGAATGCAAACTTGTTTGCAAATGAATATTTTTATGTATTTTGATATGGCACTCTGCCAAAAGCGAGATTTTAGCTGCGATAGCAGCGAAAAAGGCGATGGAATCGCCAAATCGAGCTTACATGGTTGAACTGTTGATGTTGATTTTATTCTTACTAAATAAACGAACAGGAGGATTACTATGAGACTTACCCAGAAGGAACAGGAAAAACTGATGCTTCACATGGCGGGAAATCTTGCCAAAGAGAGAAAAGAACGCGGCGTGAAGCTGAATTATGTAGAATCACTTGCCTATATCAGTTCGGAACTTCTGGAACTGGCACGTGACGGAAAAACGGTTGTGGAGCTGATGCAGCTGGGAACGAAGATTCTTAGCAAAGAAGATGTTATGGATGGTGTTGCAGATATGCTGGAAGAAGTACAGGTAGAGGCAACTTTTCCGGATGGAACCAAGCTGGTAACGGTACATAATCCGATCCAGTAGACAGAGGCAGCCCCGTAGATGATTTGCGGGCGAATCTTGAAGAAGGAGGACAACAAACCATGAAAATCGGTGAAATTATTCCGGCAGACAGAGAGATCACACTCAACGAAGGAAAAAACACAGTGAAAATTCTTGTTGCGAATAAAGGAGACCGCCCGGTGCAGGTGGGATCTCATTATCATTTTTTCGAAGTAAATAAATGCCTTTCGTTTGACCGTGAGACAGCTTATGGATATCATCTGGACATTCCGTCAGGAACATCAGTTCGTTTTGAACCGGGCGAAGAAAAAGAGGTTCAGCTCACACAGATGGGCGGCAGAAAGCGTGTATTTGGATTAAATGACCTGACAAGAGCCAGAGCAGAAGAAGACACGAAAAAAGCTTCTATGGAAAAAGCAGCATTAAAAGGTTTTGTATAGGAGGATGGCAGATGAGCGTAAAAATTTCCGGTGAAAAATATGCAATGATGTACGGCCCGACCGTGGGCGATAAAGTAAGACTGGCAGATACAAGCCTTGTCGTTGAAGTGGAAAAAGATTTTACCACCTATGGAGATGAAATTAAATTTGGAGGCGGAAAAACCATCCGTGACGGTATGGGACAGTCTGTTAAGACCTGCAGCAAAGACGGAGATCTGGATCTGGTCATCACAAATGCACTGATCGTGGATGTGACCGGAATCATAAAAGCAGATATCGGTATCAAAGACGGCAAAATCGTCGGAATCGGAAAAGCAGGAAACCCGGATATTATGGACGGCGTAACTCCGGGCATGACGGTTGGAGCTTCCACAGAGGCACTGGCAGGAGAAGGCATGATCGTAACTGCCGGCGGAATTGATACCCACATTCATTTTATCAGCCCGCAGCAGGTTGACTGTGCACTGTACAGCGGTGTGACAACGATGATTGGAGGCGGTACCGGTCCGGCAGACGGAACCAATGCAACGACCTGTACACCTGGACCGTGGAACCTGAAAATGATGCTCAAAGCAGCAGAAGAATATCCGATGAACTTGGGATTCCTCGGAAAAGGAAACTGTTCGGATGAAGCACCGCTGATCGAGCAGGTCAAAGCAGGTGCAATGGGACTGAAAATCCACGAAGACTGGGGTGCGACACCGGCTGTTATCAACCACTGTCTGAATGTAGCAGATGAGTACGATGTGCAGGTAGCAATCCATACCGATACGCTGAATGAGGGCGGATGTGTCGAAGATACCCTGGCAGCGATCGGAGGTCGAACGATCCATACTTACCACACCGAGGGTGCAGGCGGAGGACACGCACCGGACATCATCCGTGCAGCGGCAGCAGGAAATGTACTTCCGTCATCCACAAACCCGACCATGCCATACACGGTCAATACACTGGATGAGCATCTGGATATGCTGATGGTATGCCATCATCTGGACAAAAAAATCCCGGAAGATGTCGCATTTGCAGATTCCAGAATCCGTCCGGAAACCATCGCAGCAGAAGATGTTCTGCATGACATGGGTATCTTCAGTATGATGAGTTCGGACTCTCAGGCAATGGGACGTGTCGGCGAAGTTATCACACGTACCTGGCAGACAGCAAGCAAAATGAAAGACGAACGCGGAGCACTTCCGGAAGACGAAGGCAAAGGAAATGACAACTTCCGTGTAAAACGTTATATCGCAAAATATACGATCAATCCGGCATTAACACATGGTATTGCAGATTATGTAGGTTCTGTGGAAAAAGGCAAGTTCGCAGACCTGGTACTGTGGAAACCGGCATTCTTCGGTGCAAAACCGGATATGATCATCAAAGGCGGCATGATCATTGCATCTAAGATGGGTGATGCAAATGCATCCATCCCGACCACACAGCCAGTTCTCTATCAGCCGATGTTCGCAGCACATGGAAAGGCAAAAAATGAAGCATGCCTGACCTTTGTTTCTAAAGCAGCTTACGATGCAGATATCAAAGATGCATACGGACTGGAAAAAACCGTTGTTCCGGTAAAAGGATGCCGCACGATCGCCAAGAAAGACATGGTATTTAATAATCGCACACCGAAGATTACCGTAGATCCGGAAACCTATGAAGTGACGGTCGACGGAGAATCCATCACATCCAAACCGGCACAGAAACTGCCGCTTACACAGCTGTATAACTTATTTTGATGTCCAAGGGAGAAATGGACATAAAATGGATGCTTGCATACATTTTTATGTCTATGAATCCCGCCAAATCATGAAAAAGCAGCCATTTTTCGCAGAAAAATGAGCGGATTTTGAGGACATCAATTTAAATAAAGAGTTAGGAGGAACAAAATGTTAGGAGTTTGCCTTTTATTTGTGGGAATTGTACTGATCAACAACGGCATGTGTACGCTGTACAAAGTCGATGGCAAATCGGCGGCAGTGATGAATTTGCTGACCGGAGGCCTGTCGGTCTTTATCAATTTCGTGAGCCTGGTACAGGGCAACTATTATGCGGCAGGAACCGGACTTCTGTTTGGATTTACCTATCTGTTTGTCGCATTCAGCAAGATTTACAAGCTCGGCCCGATTCCATTTGCATGGTTTTCCACCTTTGTTGCAGTCAATGCACTGATCTTTGGAACCATCGAGGGAATTACCGGAAGTGCAGCACTTGGAATTACCGCAGATATCCGCTGGGCAGGTATCTGGTATCTGTGGGCAATCCTCTGGGGAACTGCATTTGTAGAAGATATCATGGGCAAAAAGCTCGGAAAATTTGTACCGCTGCTTCAGGTGTTTGAAGGCGTGGTCACCGCATGGATTCCGGGAATCATGCTGATCTTAGGAGTATGGTAGAATGGTTTGTGAAAAAGTAATCGGAAAATTAAAAGATGTAGATATCGCAGGAAAAACAGTAGAATATGTGGATATCGAATGGCATGAAGCATTTAAAAAGATCCATCGAAAAGTGACCGGTCAGGGTCGTGAAGTGGGCATCCGTATGGATGATTCCATTCTGACAAGAGGACTGTTTCAGGATGATGTGATCTATGATGCAGACGGTGTGGTGATCGTGCTCAACACACCGCCGTGCGAAGTGATCGAAGTATCGCTTGCACCGGGACACGAAAAATATGTTGCAAAGGTCTGCTACGAGATCGGCAACCGCCATGCACCGCTTTTCTGGGGCGATAAAGAAAATACCTTTATCACCATTTACAATGAGCCGATGATGGCGATGCTGGAAAAACTGCACGGTGTAAAAGCAGAAAAAACCGTGCGGAAACTTGATTTTGATAGACGGATTTCCGCAGCGATCCACAACCATCATCACTGAGAATATAAAAGATATTACGGTGCCGGGGCAGAATGTGCTCCGGCATCACAAAAAGAGAGGAACGGATATGGACAGAGAACAGGAAATTCGCCGTTTCTTCTTATTGCAGGTAAATGACGCGCTTTTCCCGATCGGAGGCTATTCTCACTCGCAGGGACTGGAAACTTACATCCAGCAGGGAAGCGTCTGCGATGAGAAAACAGCGGCAGAATATATTCATAAAAAACTGCGTTTCGCACTTGCTTATACCGATCTGCTGGCAGTTCGCCTTGCGTGGGAACTGGCAGATCAAAATGATGCAGACGGACTGGATGAGCTGGAAGAAATCCTCGGAGCATCCAGGATTCCTTTTGAACAGCGGGAAGCGTCCAGAAAAATGGGTTCCCGTTTTGCAAAAACAATCGAAAAATTGCATGCAGAAACGATGCCGATGAAAAACAGAGAAATTTTTGAAGCGTATCTGGACGCAAGAAAGGGAAAAGCGGTCAGTCACTGCATTGTGTACGGAGTTTTCTGTGCGGCTCTTGGAATCGAGGAAGAAGAGACGTTGTATCATTATTTATATGCACAGACTTCCGCAATGGTAACAAACTGTGTCAAAACCATCCCGCTCAGTCAGAGTGCAGGACAGCAGCTTTTGAGCGGATGTTATCCGGAATTTGCAGAAATTCTGGAAGAGATCCGAACTTACAGCGAAGATGACCTGTGCCTGTCAGCACCGGGATTTGATATTCGTGGAATCCAGCACGAAAAACTGTATTCCAGATTGTATATGTCATAGCAGGAGGAAAAAAAGTATGTCATACGTGAAAATTGGAGTTGCCGGCCCGGTAGGTTCCGGAAAAACAGCACTTATCGAAGCATTATCAAGAAAAATGGCAAAAGACTACAGCATTGGTGTCATCACCAATGATATTTATACAAAGGAAGACGCACAGTTTCTGGCAAAAAACAGTGTTCTTCCGGTCGAGCGGATCATCGGTGTGGAAACCGGCGGATGCCCGCATACGGCAATCCGTGAAGATGCCTCGATGAACCTTGAAGCAGTTGATGAAATGATGGAGCGTTTCCCGGATATTGAACTGCTCTTTATCGAGAGCGGCGGAGATAACCTTTCCGCAACCTTCAGCCCAGAACTGGTAGATGCCACGATTTTCGTGATCGATGTTGCAGAAGGAGATAAAATTCCGAGAAAAGGCGGTCCTGGTATCACAAGATCAGATCTGCTTGTCATCAACAAAATCGACCTCGCACCATATGTCGGAGCAAGTCTGGAAGTCATGAAACGTGATTCAAAGAAAATGCGTGGTGACCGTCCATTCCAGTTTACCAACATCCGCGGGGATGAAAATGTGGATAAAGTAGTAGAATGGATCAAAAAAAGTGTATTGCTGGAAGATCTGTAAGCATAATGTTCGACTTGAACGCAGAGAAGCGGATTGTGAATGTCCGCTTTACTTCACAGCAAGAATAGAAGAAGCATTCTTGAAAAATAAAAAAGAAAGGCGGACGAACATTTGACAGAAAACAAATTCGGAAAAATATCCAGACTGTCGATCCGCACCGGAAGCCGGGATGGAAAAACCATACTGGAAGATCTTTTCTTTACTGCACCTTATAAAGTTATGACACCATTTCCAAAAGAAGATGGCGGAATTTCCATTATGCCGCTGTGTGCTTCGGCCGGAATCATGGAAGGCGATGTTCAGGAGTTCACCTTTCAGATTTCCGAAGGAAGCAATCTGGAATTTCTTTCTCAGTCTTTTGATAAAGTGCATAAGATGAAAGAAGGACTGGCACGCCGGAGTGTGACGGCAGAAGTGAAAAAAAATGCAGTCTTCTGTTACTATCCGCAGCCGGTGATCCCATACGCACAGTCTGCATTTGAAAGTGATATGAAAATCCATCTCGAAGACGAAAGTTCAAGATTCTTTCTGATGGAAATCATTTCCTGCGGTCGAAAAGTATCCGGGGAACGCTTCCGGTACCGGAAATATGCATCGAGAGTTTCCATCTGGCGAAGCGGCAGCCTGATCTACCGGGACAACACCCGCTATGAGCCGGAAAAGATGGATATGGAAGGCATCGGTATGTACGAAGGTTACACGCATATGGCAAATATCTTTCTGACCGGCGGCAGCGAAGAACTGCAGCAGAATATCTGGGAGATCCTGGAACAGGAACCGGAATGCGATGGCGGCGTGACAAAACTGGTGCAAAATGATCTCGCCGTCCGGATATTCGGACAAAGAGCACAAAAACTGCAGGAAGTGGCAGAGAAAATGAAGGCGGCTTTCCTGCGAAACGAATAGACAAACTGTATACAGAAAAAAGTGTATGTGCAAATGAACGAATTCCCAGAAGGGCATGTAAAAGTGCCTTCTTAGGAATTCGTTCATTTTGCATATTGCCGTAAGTTTCCAGAGCTGATAAAACAGGTTCCTAGAAGCGTGGATGTTTCCAATGGAATCAACGAAACTGGCGAAATAGACAATAAACGGACAGAGAATATGTAGAAAATTACTAAAAAACGAACGCTTGATAAAAATAAATAGTAAGAATATAGACAAAAACATAAAAACGTACTATAATAAACTTAACATGTATCCCGAGAGGGTGCTGGAAGTCCCGTACAGCGGGACTTCATTTTTCGCAGAGATTTTTAAAATGACAAAAAGTCTGCGAAAAGAGAGGAAGAAAAAAAATTGCAGCTGAAAGGGAAACGGAACGGCTGCAAAAGAAAAAATGCATAAAAGGAGGAATGTACATGCATTTGAGAAAGAAAATTTTGTCTGTAGTGTTAGCCGGTGCCATGATTGGCGGTGAGCTTCTGACCGGTATCGGCAGTTTCTCACTGAACGTCAGTGCAGCCGACAGCAGTTTCGCAGGAGAAGAGTGGTATGACCAGATTGCCACAGTAGAGGAAAACAGAGAGCCGGCTCATGCGTATTTTACACCATATGAGTCAGCAGAGAAAGCTTTGATCAATGAGAAATCCGTTCTGGATGAGGATGCATCCGAGTCCGCTTACAAACAGTCTCTGAATGGTACCTGGAAATTCAAGTTTGCCCAGAAACCGGCAGACCGCGAAAAACAGGCAAAAGGTGCAGATGCAAAAAATTATGTGGAGAACTGGGATACCTCAGGCTGGGATGACATCAAAGTTCCAAGCTCCATCCAGACGATCAAGGATGCAGACGGCAATTTCAAATACGAAAAGCCGATCTATGTAAACCAGAGATATCCGTGGCAGAACTATGAAAATGTCAGCCTTGGAGCAAACGTTACAGCACCGACCGTAAACAACAGTGTCGGCCAGTACAAGAGAACCTTTACCGTTCCTTCAGACTGGGATGGAAGAGATGTTTTCGTATCCTTTGAAGGTGTAGAGTCCGCATTCTATTTATATGTAAACGGACAGAGAGTCGGATACGGCGAAGACAGCTACACGACCGACGAGTTCAATATCACAAGTTATTTGAAAAAAGGCGAAAATACCATCGCAGTGGAAGTTTATCGCTGGTCTACCGGAAGTTATCTGGAGAACCAGGACTTTATCCGTATGAGCGGCATTTTCCGTGATGTAAATCTTTACTCGAAAGCAAAAGTAGAGATGCGTGACCTGTTTGTAAAGACAGATCTGGATGATAACTATAAAGATGCAACCCTGACGCTGGATGCAGATATCCGTAATCTCGGTGATGATACAGCAGCAGGCAAGAAATATACCGTATCTGCTGATCTTTATAAGATTGACGGCAAGACAAAAGTGTGGTCTGAGCCGATGGTGATCGAAGCGACTGTTCCGGCAGCAAAGGAAAATGTGGCAGAGAAAGCAGATGACAAGGGAAAAACCTTTAGCGGAAGCAAACAAGTAACCAATCCGGACAAGTGGTTTGCAGATACTCCGAATCTGTATATGCTTCTTGTTCAGTTAAAAGACGAAAATGGCAATGTCATTGAGACGACTGTTCAGAGAGTCGGATTCCGCGAGATCAGCAAAGCAGATATCAACGAAGCAGGTCAGGAACAGGTACAGATCAACGGTGAAAAGATCATGTTCCGTGGTACAAACCGTCATGAAACAGATGACCAGGACGGACGTGCAATCTCCAAAGAAGATATCACAACCGACCTGAAGATGATGAAGCAGTTCAATGTCAATGCGATCCGTACCAGCCATTATCCGAACAATCCATATATGTACGGACTGGCAGATGAGCTGGGTATTTATATCTGTGATGAGACGAATGCAGAGTCCCACATTGGTGCGACAAGCAGCAACATCCCGTCCGGATATCCAATCTGGAACACTTCCGTTATGGACCGCACCCAGAATATGGTAGAGCGCGATAAAAACCATCCATCCGTAGTGATCTGGTCCCTTGGTAATGAGGCTACTTATCAGGTTTACAATATGGATGAAAACTACTGCTTCTACAATTCCACACAGTGGATCCTGGAGCGTGACCCGTCCCGTATCCGTAAATACGAGCGTGATAACCGCTATACAAAGGGTGACCGCAAAAAATCCATGGTAGATATCTATTCCTCCCAGTACTGGGGTGTAGATTCTGTCAAGAGTCAGGTAACAAACACCGGTAATAAGCTGCCGTATATCCAGTCTGAGTATGCACATGCAATGGGTAATGCCCTTGGTAACTTCAAAGAGTACTGGGATATTTTCCGTAACTACCCGAATGCACAGGGTGGATTTATCTGGGACTGGATCGATCAGTCTGTTTCTACAAAAGTAGAAAATACAACAACTTACACGATCACAGATCTGAACACTGGTGTTGCAACGAAATTTGACGGAAAAGTTACCGAAGGACGCAACAATACAAAAGCGATCCAGGGAACTTATGCAGCGACGGACAGTGCAAAACTGGCAACCAACAGCACAACCGGTATCACACTGGATGTATGGGTAAAACCATCGGAGAACTTTACAAAATCCGCACAGGCGTTTATTTCCAGAGGAGACAGTGACGGTTACAACCTTCAGATTGACCGCTATGGTAAATTTGAATTCTTTGTAGATGGATGGAGCGGAGGTACCTTATCCGCAGATATTCCGGCTGATTTCACAGACGGAAACTGGCATCGTCTGACGGCAACTTATATCGGTACCGAGTACAAGCTGTATTACGATGGAAAACAGCTTGCAACAGGACAAAGAACCAACAAGACAACCTGTGATGCATCCAGCAATCCGATCGACATCACCATCGGAGCATCCGCAGACCAGTCCGGAAGAACCTTCAACGGTGCAATCGACCGTGCAGCCGTGATCAAAGGTGTTATGACAGAGGAACAGATCCAGAATACAAACGATAATCTGGACGCAGTAAAAGATAACGTAGCTTATTCTATTGACTTTGGATCTGCTTCCATTAAATCAGAAGGAACAAACTACAAAGACAGCACATACTTCGCATACGGCGGAGACTGGGGCGAGACGGTAAATGATAATGATTTCTGTGCAAACGGTATCTTAAATGCAGACCGCACACCTTCCGCAGAACTGTATGAAGTCAAGAAAGTACATCAGGAAGTTTCCTTCTATGATGACGGTGAAGCAGCAAACGGAAAAGTCCGTGTTGTAAACGAGTTCCTGAACACCAACCTGAACAAATACAATGTCTCCTGGACATTAAAAGAAGATAACAAAGTGATCGGAAGCGGTCAGCTTAGCGAGGAGCAGAAGAACATCGCACCGCAGGCAGAAGCTACCGTAACACTGGCAAACTTCCCGAAAGTAAGTGCGACAGCAGGTTCTGACTATACACTGACACTCTCCGTAACACTGAAAGAAGATGCTGCGTGGGCAGGCGATTATTACGGACATGAAGGTGATGAGATTGCATTTGAAGAATTTGATCTTGCTTACACTCCGGAAAAAGCACAGCCAACGATCAGTGCATCTGACATGGATAAAGTAAACGTAGCAGAGAGCGATGATGCGATCACTGTTACCGGAAAGACATCCAAAACAAACGGCAAAGCATTTGAAGTTGTGATTGACAAAGCACAGGGTTACATCACCAGCTACAAAGTAGACGGCAAGACCCTGCTGGAGAACGGACCGGTTCCGAACTACTACCGTGCACCGGTCAGCAACGACCCATCCTTCTCCACAGCGATGAAGAATGCAGCAGAGAACTTCACGCTGGATGAGAACGGCATAACAGTAGATGCAAAAGATAAAGTAGTCAACATTCATGTGTCAGGAAGCATTCCTGAAGTAAATACACCGAACAGCATTGATTACATGATCTATGGCAATGGTGAGATCGTAGTAACCAATACGGTTACACCGAGTGCTTCTGCAGGAAATATTGCAAGAATCGGTATGAAGATGACAGTTGCAAAAGATTACGAGAAGCTGACATACTACGGAAATGGTCCGCAGGCAAACTATGTTGACCGCAACACTGGTGCAAAACTTGGTATATACAACAGCACCGTAACCGAACAGTTTGAAAAAAAATATGTAAAACCTCAGGAAAACGGAAACCACACAGGTGTAAGATGGACAGCACTGACAGCAGAAGACGGAACAGGTATCCTGGTATCTTCTGACAGCGAAATGGAATCCGGAGCACTGCACTACAAAGCAGAAGATCTGGCATCTTACCGTCATCCATATCAGGTACCTGTACAGGAAAATACAATCCTGACAGTAGATCTGATGCAGCGCGGACTTGGAAATGCAAGCTGTGGTCCGGCTCCGCTGAGCAAATACATTATTTCCGCAGGAAAGACTTATACACAGACATTCAGCATCCTTCCTCTGACAAAACAGACATCAGATGAAGAAAAGATGGTAAAGAGCAACGAAGATGTGAAATCCGGTATGCCGCTGACAGGAATCAAAGTAAACGGCAAAGAACTGGACAACTTCAGTGACGGACAGAATGAGTACACTTATACACTTTTAAGAGGAAGCTACGAAGAAGGAAAGGTTCCTCAGGTAGAAGTGATCAAAAAATCAAATGATGTTAATGTAACTATTACACAGGCAACAGCAGTTCCTGGCACAGCGACCATCAAAGCCGTTTCTCCATTTGGTGTAGAAAAGACTTATACGATCAACTTCAAAGTTCAGGATGAACTGTATGTATCCGATATGGACTGGACCGTTGACCAGGGCGGATACTTCGAAAACACAAGAGATGCCTGCGGATGCGGAAATCCGATGGCAGTCTATGTAGAAGGCACAAAACAGAGCTTTGACAAAGGTGTGGCTATGCATGCACCGGCAGAACTGGGCGTTAACCTGGAAGGCAAGGGCGTAAGCAGATTTACCGCACGCATCGGTATCAGTGCAGACCAGACACTTGGAAACAAAGCAGATGTAAACTATGTGATCAAAGGTGATGGCAAAGAGCTGTACCGCAAAGACCATGTGATCTCCAACGGACAGTCCTACCTCGTAGATATCGATGTATCCAAAGTAAAAGATCTGCGTCTGATCGTAGAAGAAGGCGATGCAGATTACAACGACCACGCACTGTGGGCAGATGCAAAATTCACGTTCCAGAGTGAAACTCCAGATCCGAAGCCGATCAAAGTAGCAAGCATCAGCGTAACAGCTGATAAGACAGAGCTGACCGTCGGTGATACGATGCAGGCAGCTGCAGCTGTATTACCGGAAAATGCAGACAACAAAGAAGTTACATGGACAAGCTCAGATGAAACAGTGGCAAACGTAAGCGAAGCAGGTCTGATCACAGCAAAAGCAGCCGGAACGGCAACCATCAAAGCAACAGCAAAAGATGGAAGCGGAGTATCAGGAGAACTTGTGATCACGGTAAAAGCAAAACAGGTTACTCCAGATCCGGAGCCGGTCAAAGTAGCAAGCATCAGCGTAACAGCAGATAAGAAAGAACTGGAGATCGGCGGTACTGCTCAGGCAGCTGCAGCTGTATTACCGGAAAATGCAGACAACAAAGAAGTTACATGGACAAGCTCAAATGAAAGTGCAGTAACAGTAAACGAAAGTGGTCTGATCAAAGCAATTGGTGTTGGAAGTGCAGATATCATTGTAACTGCAAAAGACGGAAGCGGTGTAACAGGCAAAGTTACCATCACGGTAAAATCAAAAGATATTGATCCGATACCGACTCCGACCCCTGCACCGGCAGAAAAAGTCGAAGAGCTGAACAAGGCAGTCAAAGAAGCAGAATCATTCAAAGAAGCAGATTACACAGCTGAGAGTGCAGGCAAACTGAAAGCAGCACTGGCAGAAGCTAAGAAAGTTCTGGAGAATAAGGATGCTACTGAGGCAGAAGTAAATGCAGCACTGAAAGCAGTCAGCGATGCAAAAGCAGCTCTTGTCAAGAAAGATGATAACAATAACAACAACGGAAACAATAATCCGGCACCACAGGTTCCGGCAGTTGGAACAACCACTACAGTAAAAGGCGTTACTTACAAAGTAACGAAAGCTGATGCAGTAAACGGAACGGTTTCTGCAGTGAAACTGAAAGCAACGAAGAAAACAAAAGTTACGATCCAGGATACAGTAAAAGTTGGAAATTACAGCTTCAAAGTAACCACGATCGGTAAGAATGCTTTCAAGAACAACAAGAAACTGAAGAGTATCGTGATTGGAAACAACGTCAAGAGCATTGGCTCCAATGCATTCAGTAAAGCGAGCAAGCTGTCAAGCGTAACTTTCAAGGGAACAAAGATCGTGAAAGTTGGCAGGAATGCATTCAAGGGTACTTCTTCTAAGATGAAAGTTACAGTTCCTAAGAAGATGAAATCCAAAACGCTGAGAGCACTGAAAAAGAACCTTCAGAAAGCAAAAATCAGCAAAAAGGCAACTTATAATAAAGTAGCGAAAGTAAAGTAAATAAAAGAATCTCTTGAATAACAGAAGTTCAAGTTGTAACGAGAATCGTCGCATGCTACAATAGGCATGCGGCGATTTTGTTGGGTAAATGTCAGCAAAGCTGAACAGAATCGCGTGCCAAGTCTTACGTGTCAAGCGGATATTCGCAATTGAAGCAGGGGACTTCCTTGATTTGGTTCAATCATAATAACGAAAGAAGGTAACAAAAGTGGAGACACTGAAAAAGTTTGTGAAATATTATGCACCTTACAAAGGTGTGTTTTTTCTGGATTTGCTGTGTGCAGCGATTATCAGTTTTGTGGATCTGGCATTTCCGCAGATCCTTCGCAGTCTGACAAAAACACTGTTTTTAAAAGATGCAGCTGTGATCTTACAGGCACTGCTTCCTATCGGGGCAGGATTGCTGCTTATGTATGCAATACAGGCGTTGTGCAAGTATTATGTGACGTGTCAGGGGCATATGATGGGAGCAAGGATGGAGCGGGATATGCGCCAGGAATTGTTTGAGCATTATGAAAAACTGTCGTTCTCTTATTATAATCAGCATAATTCCGGTCAGATGATGAGCAAACTCGTATCAGATCTGTTTGACATTTCTGAGCTGGCACATCACGGACCGGAAAATCTGTTCATTTCACTGATTAAGATTGTCGGAGCCTTTATCTTCTTATTTTTTATCAACTGGAGACTGGCAGTGCCGCTTCTGTTTCTGGTTGTGCTGATGCTGATCTTTTCCCTGCGTCAGAATCGCCGTATGCAGGCAACGTTCATGGATAACCGACGCAAGATCGGAGATATCAATGCGAGGCTTCAGGATACCCTTTCCGGGATCCGTGTCGTACAGTCTTTTGCAAATGAGGAGATTGAGTGGAAGAAATTTCAGAAGAGCAACGAGGGATTTCTGGTATCCAAAGATGCGAACTATCGTTGTATGGGAAGTTTTATGAGCAGCAACCTGTTTTTCCAGGGACTGATGTATCTGGTGACCCTGGTCTTTGGCGGATGGCTGATCGCACACGGAAAAATGGAAGCAGCAGATCTTGCCATGTATGCTTTGTACATCGGAATCTTCATCAGCCCAATCCAGATCCTGGTTGAGCTGACAGAAATGATGCAGAAAGGCCTGTCCGGATTTCGCAGATTTCTCGATGTGATCGAGACAGAACCGGATATTCAGGATGCCGAAGATGCAAAACCACTGACCAATGTATGTGGTGATGTATCTTATGAAAATGTTTCCTTTCATTATCAGGATGATGAGACACCGGTACTGTCTCATGTCAGCTTTCGGATTCCGGCAGGCAGATCGATCGCACTGGTAGGACCGTCCGGAAGTGGTAAGACCACGATCTGTTCGTTGCTGCCACGTTTTTACGATGTGACAGAAGGAAAGATCACGATTGACGGAAAGGATGTCAGAGGACTGACACTTGAAAGTCTGCGAAATCAGATCGGACTGGTGCAGCAGGATGTCTATCTGTTCTGCGGAACGATCCGGGATAATATCGCTTACGGAAAACCAGAGGCCTCCATGGAAGAGATCGTCGATGCAGCGAAAAAAGCAAATATTCACGATTTTATCATGTCACTGCCGGATGGATACGACAGCTACGTCGGTGAACGCGGAACACGCCTCTCAGGAGGGCAGAAACAGAGAATTTCCATCGCCAGAGTTTTTCTGAAAAATCCACCGATCCTTATTTTAGATGAGGCAACGAGTGCACTGGATAATGAGAGCGAACGATGGATTCAGAAAAGTCTCGAAGAACTGGCAAAGAACCGCACCACAATCACGATTGCACACCGCCTTTCTACGATCCGCGGGGCAGATCAGATTCTTGTTGTTGCCGATAATGGGATCGCAGAGAGCGGAACACATGAAGAACTGCTGAAAAAAGGCGGGATTTATGCACATTACTGTGAACTCTCGGAAATGTGACAGATTTTTCAAAGGCTAGTGCAGACAGCAGAAAAATAAGAATTGACCGAGCTCTTTAGAGCGAGGGATGCTTCTTGTCCGAAGGGCAAGAAGATGGGCATTAAGAAAACTTATATGTAAAATATAACGCCATGATGATTCGAAAACAATCTCCTGACACGCTGCGTTTCCTGTTCGGTTCGCTCGCCTGTTAGCCGCCCTTCGCCTAAACTCGCCTCTTCGAGGCTCAGACAGCGGCTCCTTGGGGCGGCAGCATCGCAAACCTCACGACGGAAGCCTTGCTACCGTCAGAGCGATTTGTTTTCGAATTCATCATGGCTGTATTATTTTACGCACCATGTTTTACAATGCACCTCGTCTGCACATTACTAAAAGCTCCTGGCCTGACCGCTGCCTCTTAAGCAGAGGGCATCTTCCAGCCACAAATATTTGCCAGAGCAACTTTTCGCTTCCACAAATGTAGCCTGCCTGGCAGATAGTGTAGATGGTATTTTTTCTTTCGGTGCAATAAAAAAGAGAAGTGTAAGTATGCCGGACATCAAAAAGACAGAGGCATAGTGACGGTAGCAAGTTTCCGTTACTCTATCTCTGTCTTTTTCTGTTCTGTGTTTTGAAATTTGGCCTGAAGGACTGTTCCGCTTAAGCGACCCCCGGCAAGCCAGGAGCTTTTAGTAATGTGCAAAATGAACAATTCCAGAGAAGGTACTCGAACATGGCCGGTACTTAGCAACCGTATTTTGGTTGCTTACGTACCGCTGCCAATGTGAGGTAGCGAGAGCGTGCCTTCGGGGAATTCGTTCATTTGCACATTCTAAAACCTCCGCCACAACTTTTTATTTTACAGTTACTTTAATCTTAACTTTCTTACTTCCGGATTTCACGGTAATCGTTACTTTTCCGGATTTCTTTGCTTTTACGACTCCTTTTGAAGAAACGGTCACTACTTTCTTATTGGAAGAAGTGTAAGTCAGTTTCTGTTGAGATGTGAGTGGTTTTAACACTGGTTTCAGTTTTACGCTGGAGCCTTTCTTCAGTGTCAGTGTTTTTGACAGCCCCTGTATCTTTTTCGTCTTTACGGCAGTTTTCTGAACATTGACTTTGACAGTCTTTTTCAGTCCGCTCTTCAAAGTGATGGTCAGGACTGCATGATCTTTTTTCTTTCCGGCTTTGATCTTACCGTTTTTGTTAACAGTGAAGACTTTTGGATTGCTGGAAGTGTAAGAAACAATGGAATCTCCATTGGCAAGTCCGCTTACTTTGAATTTTGTGGTAGTCTGTTTTACTTGCAGCGGGATCAAGGTCATATTAACCTTGATGCTCGGAGTCAGAGCTGTTCCAACAGTACGGGTCTCTTTTTCACCACATGCACATACTCTTTCCTGTTTTTCTGCTGAAAATACAGTAGCAGCCGATACGGTTTTCCATGTGCTGAAGCTGTGTGCGTGTTTTACAGATTCTGTTTCAGTTTCACTTTCGGTTTCTTTTCCGATTGCCATTACGATATCTTTTGGCAGGATGTAAGCAGATTCAGTGCTGTCCTTTGGTGCCTTTACAACGGTGATCTGGTAGGTGCCGCCGGAAGGAATAGTAAGTGATACTTTTCCGTTTTCGTCGGTTATGGCACTTACAACTGCATTGCCGTTTGCATCAACAGCGGATACGGTATAACCTTTCTGTACAGATGCCGGTTTGAGATTGCCCTTTTCATCGTAATCCATCGGGTGCATACCCCATAAGGTCAGATCCAGCTTTTCACCGGCCTGGATGGTTTCCGGTACATTTTCAAAATACAGATAAATATCTTTGTACTGCTTCAGGTCACCATACATAAATACAGATACGGAATCCCCGCTGGATACAACTGCTTCTGCTACACTGGCAGATCCTGGAATCTGATCATTGACGCAGATACCAATGCTGTAGGTTTCAATGCCATAGATCTTGTTGATAAATCCATTGTTTACAGCCAGATAGTCGGTAGGGTTTGCTTTAAAGGCATCTTTGTACTGTGCGGCATGCCATGCGACCAGCACATCAAGTGCAGTTACTTTGTTTTTATAAGCAGCCGGTTTGGAATAACCATAGTTTGCAGCAGTATGAGCCTTAACGGTCATTTTGCTGACATCCATACCTTTGCCGGCTTCCTGATTGATCTTTACGGTGACAAGAGCTTCTGTTTCGTTCTGAGAATCCTGTATGGTGCTGATAAGAGCAGTGATCTCAGTAACTTTCTGCTCGATTTCTGTTTCGGCTGCATCTTCTCTTTCAAGGAGAACTTTTGCTTCTGTGATCGCCGTCTGCAGTTTGTCTCTGGTTCCTTCCGGATACTGTCCGGCTCCGGTTCCTTCGGTTACAGAATCCAGAAGCGTCTGTGCATGATCAATGGCAGTCTGAAGCTGTTCAGCAACTTTGCTGTCCGGCTGTACAGTAACAGTAACGGATACTTCCTGTTTGTAGAGTTTCTGTAAAGCTTCGTTGCCCGGATGGCTGGATGCGTATTTTCCGTAACGTTTGCTGCTGAGCCAGGAAGTGATCGTGATTTCAGTTGGAGTTTCCGGACGGATGACAACCAGATTTTCATGCTGGATCACGGCATTATTGGAAGAACGGAATTTGTTGTAACCGGCACCCTCCATTTCCCATGGATCATCGAAATATCCGTCTGCACAGATACCGGCATCGGTAACATCACTGATGTTGTATACCCAGACAGCATTTCCATCAGCATCAAAATACATTTCCTGGAACGGATGCAGGTTTTCAGTGATTTTATCTGCAGATACATTGTTTCCTTTGATACCGTCAAAATAATGAGCTTTCGCATAATCCATCATTTCAACTTCTTTATCCAGGTCTTCTTGTGTCAGCTTTTTGATGGTGATCGGGAATACCCTGGAAACAGTCACGCCCTCACGCGTAAAGGAAACGGTCAGGTTGACAGTGGTATCCTGAGGCTGAAATACATCTACGTTTGCTTTGTAACCGTTGATTTTGACAGCATCGTTGTCAGAAGTTACGGTGATTTCTTTATTATTAAAGACATTCTCGCCGTTCTCATCTTCGATACGAGTATATCTTGGCAGCTGAATGTCACCGGCGCAGGCTTCCGGATCAATTACCGTCGTTGTTCCGTAATAAACAAGATCGGTGATCTTATAATACTGGTTCAAAATTGCTTTGAGTTCAGCTTCAGTCGGAGCCGGTTTTCCGGTACCTTTTACAGTTACGGTAAATGGCATGCTGATCGTATTAATATCAGATATTTTTTCAACCTGTTCGTTCATGACAGATTTATTTGCCGTGAATGTAGCGGTCAGTGTAACTTCCGTATCTTCAACCGGCTGATTGATCACACCGGTTGCAGCGTAGAGCGAAGAATCGATCGAAGGCTTCTGGATGCTGATTACATCTGGATTGGAAGAAGTCCAGCTGATGGTTGACCATACGGTACGCAGGCTGGTTCCCATACACTGCGGCAGTGTCAGATTGGAAGTTACCTCTGTCTGACTGGTATTTTCACCTTTGATTCTATCCCAGGTCAGCTGATCGGCTTCCGATTTCATTTTGGAAGCAAAATGTTTCTGATCCCATCCAATGACTACTCTGCATTCGGCTGTTTCTGCTGTCGCATCGTTTAAGCTGAATTTCAGCACAACGGAAATGGTTTTTGAATTTATGCCGTAAGCGTTCAGCGTATCGGCAGTAGAGTAATGGATGATGCCGTCAGTGCTGATCCAGTCAGTATCGTCAGAAGAAACAACAGATACCGTTACCTGATCTGCTTTATCGACAGCTGCATAATCGCCGGTTTTCAGTTTTGCTTCAATTAGTGTATTAATATTAGAAGCGTTTTTGTAGGATGTGCGGATAGCACCAGGTTCCTTGTCAAAGATTTCTTTTACCTTATCAACGGCAGCCTGATCGGCAGAATCAACCGTTACATCTTTGTCCATGTTTACGGCAGCCGTAATCTTTTCTTCTGATCCGGTTGGTGCATAAGAAACATTTTTTACGTCCTTATATCCCTCGGCAGTTACAGAATAACGATAAGTGCCGTATTTGCTCAGCGTGTAGGAACCGTCACCATTTGCTGTCATGGTTTCCCAGTCGGTATCGCCCCAGTCATCTTCAACCTCTTCTTCCACTTTGAGGTTAAAGTTTGTGATGGCTGTATCGCCGTCCATTGGCTGGAAGGTTACAGCGTAGCTGGTAATATTTTTTTCCAGTTCTACATCAATGGTGGTATCTTCGTCTGGTGTGATCTTGCCGTTGGCAGTTTTGTAGTTTGGTGCTTCAACCGTCCAGTTGTAGCTTACACCTTTCTGCAGTTTATAGCTTCCGTCGGATTCCGGACTGATCGTAGTATAGTAGCCCTTTTTAACCTTGATGGAAGCACCGGAAATTTCAGCACCGCTTGCTTTGTCCTTGACGGAAAATCTGATATTCTGCATCATGATCGGACTTAAAGTTACGGTTTTTAAGAAAACAGGTTCTTCGGAATTGCCTGTATAAGTAAATGTTTCGCTATAATCGGTATAGCCCTCTTTTTTAACGGTCAGCTTGTAAGAAGCACCGTTTTCCATCTTGTAGCTGCCATCGCTTGCAGGTGTAACCGTGTCCCATCCGTCTTTTTCTACGGTAATAGAGGCATCCGTAATTGGATTTTTGTCCTTATCCTGAACAGCAACCTGCATCTTGTATTCTAATTCAGCGGCTTCCAGAATAAAGGTGAAGTCCTGTGTGGCAAGTGCAGTGGCAGTGCCGTCATTGATGGTAGCTGTATCGGTATCTTTTACAAATAATTTCAGAGTGACTTTGATCGGGGTATTGACCGTCGGTCTTGTGATGGAAAGCCTTCCAGGTGATGCAGGAGTACCGCCGGAAGGGTAAGATAAATAATCATTTTCTTCGATGTACCATCCACCCACATAATTACTGGAACTGGATACTGTCAGCAGACGCAGAGCATCTATAACAGATCCTGACGGTGTTTTCAGGCCAATGTTGTAGGTAAGACTATCCGTGCTTTTGACAACGCTGTTACCGCCGTTGGTGATAACTTTCTTTGCACCGTTAATAAAATTTTCTTTCAGATACGCCTGTGCGGCTTCTTCTGCACTCTGCTTTCCGTCTGCCTCTTCAGCCTGGGAAACCACCCCGGTATCTGTCGGCGAAAGATCGCTGGCATACGTCACTGACGGCAGATTGCCAACTGTCATCATGGCACATAAAGCCAGGGAAAGTGCTCGCTTCATTAGCTCTTTTCTTTTCACTTTTTTTTCCTCCTGCGTTTGAAATAGAATGAAAATAGTTATAGGGTATACAGGATATCCTAGCCTTTTCCAATTGCTGTGTCAAGAATTTAACGAGAGAAAAACTTACATTCTGCTATCCAAAATGTCCAAAGTGACAAAAGAAGGATTACAAAAAAAGTTTAAAAAAACAAAAAATTTCTCTTGCATTTCTGTGAAAGCTATGCTATTATAGGCAGTGCATTGAGAGATGCGGGTGTAGTTCAATGGTAGAACACCAGCCTTCCAAGCTGGATACGTGGGTTCGATTCCCATCACCCGCTTTTTTTGTTGCTCAAAATAAACGCTCCGCGAGATGCAAAGCGATTCTGTTAGATAAATGTCAGCAAAATGGATCAGAATAACATATCAAGTCTCACGTGCGTTCGACTTGCATTTTTTATAAAAAAATGTGCTCCTTCTCAGGTCACAAGTTTGCTTTGCTTGTCTTCCTGAAAGGGAGCATCTTTAGGACAATAAGCGGGAATCCTTGGCAATTCAATTACCGAGATGAAAGCACAGGAGTGTGCATATCTGCACAATGCAAACAGTATAATAATCCTCATCCTCTGTTAAAATATAAATAAAAAGTTGTGGCGGAGGTTTGTGTAAATGTGCAAATGAACGCCATAGAAA
>PVMQ01000655.1_pt1 | contig 30340 bp, 24 predicted proteins | sample 1853411 | NCBI WGS metagenome assembly PVMQ01 (sample SAMN08533513, study PRJNA380276) | Human gut metagenome, whole genome shotgun sequencing project.
GGAAGTCTGATGATACTAACCACTGGCATGAATGTTCTCGTTGCCACGACAAAAATGACGAAGCGGCTCACAGCACCAGCGAGTGGATCATTGACACGGCAGCTACCGAAACCGCAGAAGGCGCTAAGCATAAGGAATGCACCGTCTGCAAGAAGGTTCTTGAAACCGCAACGATCCCCGCAACAGGCAGCAGCCATACCAATAGCTACGGCGTATACGTTGGAATGACATATACGGCAGGAAATTTAATATACCAGATTACATCAATTGATACTGCAACAGTAGGACAATCAAAGGTTATTGGTGTAGTAGCTGCTAAAAAGAATAAAATAAAGAAAGTTACAATTCCGGACAGAGCAGATTGTAAGGGATATAGATTAAATGTAACAACAATTGGTAACAATGCGTTTGCCGGCTGCAAGGCCCTTGAGAAGCTTACAATAGGTAACAAGGTAACTGTTATCGGAAAAAATGCATTTAAGAACTGCTCAAAACTTGAAACAGTAGTAATTGGAAAAGCAGTTAAGACAATAAGTTCTAAGGCATTTATAGGAGATAACAAGATTAAGAAGATTACATTCAAAGGTGACAAACTTAAGACTGTAAAGAAGAATGCATTTAGCAAGAAAGCAAAGAAAAATATTAAGTCTAAGAAGACTAAACTTAAAGGAAATAAGAAAGCCATTAAGTTGTTTAAGAAGAAACTTAAAATTAAATAATTAAAAAGTAATTAAAGAGGCTAGCTTTTCAAGAGTTGGACATGTCATGTATGTCTTGTATTCTGCGAAAAGGTAGCCTCTAATAAGTTTATTAAGAGGGAGATAGTGTGAAAGAAAGTAGAAACAAGCCATAAATTGGCGCACTTGAATAAGCTGTCTAAGGCAGGCAACTTTTTTGAAGTGTTATAGAGTTAAAAAAATAGATTAAGAAGCTAATGGCTTATCAGGTGGAAGTGTTCCTTCACGTTGTAATAGCTTCTTTGCCTGTCTGATAGCTTTTGCCTTTTGTTTTTCAACAAGAGCTACAGGCATATCGATTTTATAAAGATTGCTCGGATTCCACTCCTCACCGGTAGACAGCATCTGGTAGATGGCAGTAAGAATCTTCCATACGTTCTGATGATCGCTCTTTGCGGTGCGGCACTGTTTGGATTCGTTGCTTTCAAACGCAAAAAAGTACAGAAATAATTTCATAAAAGCATAAAAGAAACAGCAAAGGGAATGCGGCGAAACTCCATCGCATTCCCTTTTATCAAAAAAAACGGAATTTGTATGCTTGGAATTTTGCGACAGGCAAGGAGAATCTATTACGAAATTCCAAACATATAAAAGATACAAAATCCAGCAGATGCAAAATCTGACAGATACAAAATCTAACAGACAGGAAAGGATCTTACAGGAATAGCTTATATGAAAAAAACGGCAAAGTTCATAGTCAGAATGCTCGATCATCTGGTAAATTTTACGGCATTATTATTGATCCTTATGGTAATGTTCCTCTCCTGCTATATGCTTTGGGATTCAAACCAGGTATATCAGGCGGCAGATGCCAGAAATTATGAAGCTTATATACCGACAGAAAAACATACAAAATCTTTTAAAGAATTACAGAAGATCAATCCGGACATCATCGGCTGGATCCGGGTGAATGACACCAACATCAATTATCCGTTATTGCAGGCAGAAGATGAAGATACTTACATGAACACAGATGCAGAGGGGAAATATTCCTTAAGTAGTTCGATTTTTCTGCACTGTGCCAATCAGCCGGATTTTTCCGATTTTAATACCATGATCTATGGGCACCATATGGAAAAACACAAGATGTTTGGAGATGTAGGAATGTTTACCGACAAAACATATTTCGAGGAACATCCATACGGGAATCTGTTTTTTAATGGCAAGGACCATGGAGCAGAATTTTATGCATTGATTCAGCCATCTATTTCGGCATTCTGATAAATGAAAACCAGAGACGAAAAAAAGGAAGATTACAGAAATGAGGGCAGCATTATGCAGTTAAAAATTACAACAGATTATGCAGTAAGGATCGTATATTACCTGGCTTTGCGAAAAGAGACTGTCACGGCGGCACAACTGTCGGAAGCCTTGAAAATACCGGAAAGTTATATTCCAAAGATAACAAAAAGATTAAAAGACGCAAATATCATCACAGCCTGTGAAGGGATCAAAGGCGGATATCTGCTTTCTGAAAATCCGGAAAACATTTCTCTGTTTGATATCATATCATCAACAGAAGTCACGATGAAAATAAACCGATGCCTGGAAGAAGATGGATTTTGTTCCAGGAATGCCACAGACTACTGCAGCGTGCATAAAGCATTCCTGAAAGTACAAAAGATATATGAAGATTCGCTGCGGGCGGTCAGGATCTCAGACATGATAGAATGACCTTTCGGAGAAACTATTTCATGGTATTTTGCAAACCTGTCTGTTGAAGAAATAACCGGGAGATGCTATAATTTTTAAAAAGCTTCACAATAGCGGATATTTGGCAAAAGGAGGAGAGCAAAATGAAAAATTTGCGAAAGAAAACGGGATGTCTTGTTATGGCAGTGCTGCTTCTGATCATGACGTTTGTTCCTGCAATGTCTGTGACTGTAAGTGCTGCAGCAAATATAGAAGGCAGACTGATCACAGTAGGAGGAAAAACAGTAAACAGTGGCATGAAGATCGCAGAGGTAGAAAAGCTGTTTGGGAAACCAAAGCTTACAACGCCATCTTACTGGGGCGGATATGCTTATACGTTTTACGGGGATAAGTACAGTGACTATCTGTATCTGGAGACAGATGCGGATGGTGTGATCGTCTGCTATGGAAGCGTCAGCCCGGGATTTGAGACGAATGTGTATAATTATGGAGATAAGGTAGACCATTATGTACGCCTAGGTTATGAAGCCACAGATTATGATGATAATTTATATGGTGTGATTTATTATACAAAGTATCATTCGGATGCCTACGAAAGATTTGGGGCAAATCTGACGGAAAATAACCGAAATCTCAATAAACATGCGGCAGAGATGTGGAATGCAGTATCTTATTTGCATGGATATGACACGCCGACCTGTTTTGACGAACAATTGTTTAATGTCGGGGCACAGCTTGCAGATAATTACAGCACGGTATATGATTATTGTAATGATACTGGGCAGAGTGCCTGCTATCAGCTGATGGGAAGCAGCCTGATCAGTTTTCCGGAATATCGCTATCCAAATCCGCTGGAATTTGCAGAAAAAGGGAAAAATTATACCTGTAAAAATGGAAATGCGATAGGACTCATGTATTATCCAAAAGGAAGCGACAAGAGCCAGTACTGGGTGATCAATGGATTTGTCAATAAGGAATTGCTGGCAGAATGGAATCCTGTAGCGTACACGGCACAGGAAAAGCAGCAGCTGAAACAGGCGAGAGATTATTATGCAAAATCAGTAGAAGAATTTAATGCAGAAAAATCTTATTATGAAGTAGAACCGTCCTATGATTCTCTGGATACAATAGAAGGAGGAAAATTAAGCGAAGGAATTGCAAAAGGGGCAGTGGATTTTCTGAATGCGATCCGTGCAGGCGGTGGACTGAATCCATTGGAGTATTCAGAAGAGTTATCCGCAGATGCACAGTGCAAATCAACCTATACGGTGTATCTGTCCAAAAACAAGATCAGCAATCCAAATCCGCATTTTCCGCCTCAACTGGACGGATTAAGCGATGAATACTATGCAAAGTGCCAGAGCGGTTCCGGAGAAAATCTGTTTATGTGCGGCATTCTCAGCACAAACATCATTGGAAGTATCAGTAATGCCCTGGACGACAGTTATGGAACCGGGCAATATTATAGCAGAGGACATCGCTATAATCTGCTGAATCCGTCATGGAAATACATCGGTGTAGGAAATACATTACAGCAGGGATGCCACAAAATGACAGGAACACAGGATTATGATGCAGAAGTTGTGGCATGGCCGGCAAAAGGAGTTACCATTTCAGAGAGTGGTTTTGCACCGTCCGGAATGTGGACATGCCAGTTTTACAATGGACTGAAACCGACGTCAGATACGACAGTGACGGTCAGATGTCTGAACAGTGGAGCAGTCTGGAAAATTGATCCGGCGAATCTTCTGGATTCTCAGGCATATCAGGTCAATGATACGCTGATCTCATATGCGGACAATTCCATTGCTTTTAAAGTGGGCGGCGTCTATGAGATCACTTATGAGCATCTGAATGACCGGGATGGAAAAGATGCCTCCTATACTTACAGAACGATATATGAAAAAGCATATCTTTCTTCAGATGGAAAGGAAGAACCGCAGCAGATTTTATTTGATAAGGACAGTATGGAGCTGACGCCAGGAAGCACAGAAAAACTGACAGCGATCATACATCCGGAAGATGCCAAGAATAAGAGAATTTATTTTACAAGCACAAATCCGGCAGCCGCAACCGTCAATGAATGTGGAGAAATTACAGCACATGCGGTAGGAACTGCCGTGATCACAGCGGTAAGCGAGGCGGGAAATATCAAAGCGAACTGCAAAGTTACAGTGGTGCAGAAAAAGGCGGAAACGATAACCGGAAAAGATGATGAAAAGACGCCTGACAGAAAGCCGGATACACAAAGCAGCATAAAGGTCGGAAAAGTGAGTATCAAAAGTGTAAAAAAGAAAAAGGCGTCCCCGACAGTGACCATAACGCTTGCCAGAAAAGTGTCAAAAGCTTCCGGATATCAGATCAAAGTCTATCCGACTTCAGGAAAAGCAAAGAAAAACAAAGGTGCAATAACAACAAAGTTCATAACGAAAAATACGAAAAAACTCGTCGTAAAGAATAAGAAATTAAAAAATAAAAAAAGATGCTATGTGAGGATACGGGCTTATCAGAAGATAAACGGAACGAAAAAATTCGGTGCATGGTCTGCAGTCAGAAAAGTAAAAAACAGATAAAGCCGCCACCTCAGTATTCGAAGATGAGGGAATGGAGATGGAAAAAAACGAAAAAACCAAGTATAAATTAGCAGAAGCCATGAAGGAATGTATGAAGACTTCCAAAGTGGATGCGATCACAGTAAAGCAGCTGGCAGAAAAATGTGGTCTGACCAGACAGACCTTTTATCGCAATTTTCTGGATAAATTTGACCTTATCAACTGGTATTTTGGAAAAATTCTGGATCAGTCGTTTGAGCATATGGGAAGAGGAACAAGCGTTTACGATGCACTTGTGCGGAAATTTACCTACATTGAGCAGGAGAAACAGTTTTTTGCTGCAGCGTTCCGCTATGATGAACAGAATTCTCTGAGGGAACATGATTTTGAACTGATTCTGGCATTTTATGAAAATCTGATCCAGGAAAAAACCGGATGTAAAATGAAAGAAGAGATGCATGATCTGCTGGAAATGTATTGCAGAAGTTCTGTCTATATGACCGTAAAAAGGGTGCTTGGGAAAAAGATGGCCGCACCAGAAGGACTGGCAGAACTGATGGTAGAAGCGATGCCGGTAAAACTAAAAGAACTGTTTGAGAAACTGGATATGGTCAGGTAAACAATAGATTGTCCCGGATTCTGACAGGCAGATATCTGCCTGTGATTTCGTTGCAAAGTATTTTTGATAAATGTTACATTTAGTCTGTTTTGTCACTTTTCTTTTTGTGCAAAAGTGTTAAGATAATAACAAAGTGAAACGGAATGATGATGCACAGCTATATAGATACAGCAAAATCATTGCCGGAAACGTTAAAATTTTACAGAAGGGATGTAATAACTATGGCAAACAGAATCAACTTAAACGGAACCTCTTTTCATGGTGCAGGTGCGATTGCAGAGATCGTAAACGAAGCACAGGCACACGGTTTTCAGAAAGCATTTGTATGCTCTGATCCGGATCTGGTTAAATTCAACGTTACTTCAAAAGTGACAGATCGGCTGGAAAAAGCCGGACTTGCATACCAGCTCTATTCTGATATCAAGCCGAACCCGACCATCGACAATGTAAAACATGGTGTTCAGGCATTTAAAGATTCCAAAGCAGATTATATCATCGCCATCGGCGGCGGTTCTTCCATGGATACTGCAAAAGCAATCGGTATCATTATTGCCAATCCGGAATTTGAAGATGTCAGAAGTCTGGAAGGAACTGCACCGACCAAAAATCCATGTGTACCGATCATTGCGGTACCAACCACAGCCGGAACAGCAGCAGAAGTTACGATCAACTATGTTATCACCGATGTAGAGCGTAAACGTAAGTTTGTCTGCGTAGACCCGCACGATATGCCGATCATCGCAGTGATCGATCCGGAAATGATGTCCTCCATGCCGAAAGGACTGACTGCTTCGACCGGTATGGATGCCCTGACACATGCAATCGAAGGATATACTACAAAAGCTGCATGGGAAATGACCGATATGTTCCATCTGGAAGCGATCAAACTGATCTCCGCTTCTTTAAGAGATGCAGTAGAAAACAAAAAGGAAGGCCGCGAAGGCATGGCACTTGGCCAGTACATCGCCGGCATGGGATTTTCAAATGTAGGACTTGGAATCGCACACTCCATGGCACATACCTTAGGTGCTGTTTATGATACACCGCACGGTGTTGCATGTGCAATGATGCTGCCGATCGTTATGGAATACAATCAGGACTGCACAGGCGAGAAATACTGTGAGATCGCACGTGCGATGGGAGTCAAAGGTGTTGATGATATGTCCGTAGAAGAATACAGAAAAGCAGCAATCGATGCCGTAAGAAAACTTTCTGTTGATGTCGGAATCCCGACAAAACTGGAAGCAATCAAAGAAGAAGACCTTGATTTTCTGGCGGAATCCGCCCATGCAGATGCGTGTGCACCGGGCAATCCAAAAGATGCAAGCGTAGAAGACCTGAAAGATCTGTTCCGCAAAATTATGTAAAAACAGATATTGCTGCAAAGTAGGTAAATGTCAGCAAAGCTGACCAGAATTGCCTACCAAATCTTGCGTACGTTCGAATTGAAATAAGATATACATACCTTAAAGATCACATGCTGAAATGTATAAAAGCATTTTGGTATGTGATCTTTTTGATGCATACAGAAGCATACCATTGCCTGTTTTACATAAACTTGATAAGAAAAAATTTGAAGAATAGTGGCTTTGTCCTTACGAGACTTTACACAGATTTTACATTACACTGTCGTGGACTTTACATTGCATCGTTATACTGTAGATGCTTTGGTGATGCAGGGGGTGCGGGGCGAAAGTTCCAAGCCCCTGAAAAAATGTGCTGCATCCCGAATAAAGAACGAATCTGAAATGAAAAACGTATGTAAAGCGAAGAAGGAGAAATCATGAACAGTACATTAGAGGTAATATTTGGATTGCTCGGTGGTCTGGCAGTGTTCATTTTCGGAATGAATATGATGAGCGACTGCCTTCAGAAGGCAGCAGGCGAAAAAATGAAACGGATTCTGGCATTGCTTACCAAGAATCCAATCCTTGGCGTTCTGGCAGGAGCACTGACAACCGCCGTTCTGCAGAGCAGCAGTGCGACAACCGTTATGGCAATCGGTTTTGTAAGTGCAGGACTGATGAATCTGCCGCAGGCAATCTCCATCATCCTCGGAGCCAACATCGGAACGACGATGACGGCACAGATCATTGCCTTTAAGTTAAGTGATTATATTTATGCAATTATTTTTATCGGATTTATCATTAGTTTTGTAGTAAAATCCGAACGTGCAAAAAACATCGGACAAACCATTTTTGCATTTGGCCTTCTGTTCCTTGGAATCGAGACGATGGGAAGCGTCATGAAACCGTTGGCATCCAGCCCGATATTTACAGATATGATCGAACAGGTTTCTCATATTCCAGTTCTTGGTGTAGCCGTAGGAACCCTGATGACACTTGTCGTACAGAGCAGCAGTGCCACGATCGCAGTATTACAGAACTTTGCAGAACAGCCTGGACCGGACGGCGTCAGCAGTATCCTGGGTCTTGTCGGAGCAATCCCGATTCTGCTTGGTGATAACATCGGAACCACGATTACAGCTCTGCTTGCAAGTATCGGACAGACCAAAGATGCAAAACGAACCGCACTTGCACACTGCATTTTCAACATTTCCGGATGTTTTCTGTTTATCTGGTTTGTAAAACCATACGCAGCCCTGATCCAGTACATCTCTCCGAAAGGACCGGAGATTGCAGTTATTTCCAGACAGATTGCAAATGCACATACCCTGTTTAATATTACCATGACGGTCATCTGGGTACCGCTGATCTGGCTGATGGTCAAGATCGTTATGAAAATCATTCCGGACGGACAGAAAAAAGTCTACAGCAACGCAGAACCGCAGTTTCTGGATTCCAAACTGGTTTCACAGCCGACCGCAGCACTTCAGCTGGTCGTAAAAGAAGTGGCAAGATGTATCGAGCTGGTTAGCGACAACTTAAAAGAATTGATCGCAGTATCCACAGAAAGTGACAGCGAGAAAATAAAAGCCGTGATCCAGAACTCCGAAGATACCAGAAAACTTTACGAACGAATCACCGAATACCTCTCCGAATTGTTTGCATCCGGCGGACTGACCGAGGAGCAGGCAAACCAGACAGCAGGTATCATGTATATTTTAAGTGATGTGGATCGTATGAGTGCCCTTTGCAGAGAAGTCTGTCTCTCCCTGAAAGATAAAGAGGAGAAAAAATATAAATATTCCAAAGATGCCATGCGTGATATGCGGCACAGCCTGCAGCTGATCCAGGAAATGTTTACGAAAGCCGTTCAGATGATGGCGACCGGAAATACGGAGGCTGCAAAAGATATTTTGCAACAGAAAGAAAAGATCCTCGATCTTGGTATCAAGATGCGAAAATCCCATGTAGAACGTGTCGGTGAAGGAAAATGCAAAGCAAAACTTACCGAGCCATACAACCGCATTATCCACCATATTGACCGAATGGGCAACTGCTGTATCAACATCGTAGATGCCGTGCAGGGCAAAGCAGGTCAGACCTATCTGGAGACCGTAGCATAAAGGAAAGAAAAAAAGGAGAAAAAAGTTAAGAGAAATAAAAAAATATTTTGTGAATAAAAAATAATAAAAAGAAATATACTTGAAAGGCCAGAAGGCATATGCTATAATAGCGATGAAAGAAAGATGAAAAATCCATGGTGAATGATACCCCAATGGAACCTGCCAAGGTATCTTCTGTATAGATACTAGGCAACAAAAAACCCCCGGTGTGCCAGCACCGGGGGTTTTTATGCCTTTTGGAATGGATGGCTTAAATCCAAGGCTGACTACCGACTATTTCTTTCTGTCCAGCCATTTGCAAATATAATAAGCGATAATACTTGCCATAACAGAAAGAAGGAAAGACGAATATAAATCCATAATGATGCACCCCCTTCCTCTACCTGTCTTGGAATGGTAGCATATTTATTATATCATAAAAGATACATAATGCAAAAAAAAGATACAAATAAATTATAAATGTTATAAAATGATTAAAGATTGATTTGATTATTTCAATGAAAGGAAAAAAGGTATCTGTTTTAGAAAAAAATGTCAAATAATAATTTGATGATGTTTATAGAAAGAATGTTATACTTAAAAAGGAGCATTTCCAAGTGAAAACGCTCTGATGAGATTGCTGAGCCTTCCGTGTTTCGGAACTGCACAGGAAATGGAATGAACGTCCGATGAATAACTGGGGGGATGGCTAGGAGTCAACTTTCCATGGATGAAAAAGCTAGGTAAGGGTCAAAAAATATGAAAACGGAGGGGTGATGGAAGAATTATATAAGAAATGGGAAAATCATCACTGTTTACAGGCACTGGATGCGTCAGATCAGGAAGAAGAAGCCGAAAGAATTAGACGATTTATAAGTGTCTGATCTGTGCTTATCAGGAATCCAGAGCTTTAAATGATGAAATGGAGATGCTTGTCAAGGACACTTTGACGAGTTAATTTGTAAAAATATAAAACTCTAACAACGGGGAGGTTCCCCTCCCCATAAAATTTTTTCTTAAAACTTATACAAAAAACTTGACAAACCCGAAATGAAGATCTTAACAAGAATGCTTTGATAAGTTGACTTATAATAAAAATGTTCGGTTACCATAGTAAGGAAAATTACCTCTTCGTTAAAATTATATTCTAACCCCAATCTTCGTTTTCTGAATCGTAGTCTCTTCCGTTAGGATAGAAATCATCATTTATTTCATCAATTATATCCATCATTTTGTCGAATTGTTCTTTTATTTCTTCATATGAGGAATTTTCATCAATATTTAACTCATCTTCATCATAAAAATCATAGAGTGTAGACAACATATTTTCTTTTTCTATATCGTAATTTATAAACATATTTTCATCAAATAGATTATTTGATGAATCGTTGTATTCGTTGTCGAAATCATCAATTAGATACATTATTAAAAAACTCTCCTTTCTTATTAATTTTAGAAAAAATCAAGGCTTCTGCTTATATTCTGGCTCAATAAAGTCAGGAATTCCTAGTTGTTTAACTTCTTTCATTTCTATAACGTCACTTTTAGCTTGTGACAATTCTTTTTCTAATTCATGGATTCGGAGCTGTAATCTTGTTTCCTTTATAGAGTGTGCAATCGTAGATTGAGAAACATTAAAAAGTTCTCCGATTTTTTTTTGAGTAATATTTTTGTTACTATTTAAATCAGCATCTGTACTTAGAACATACGCCATTAATTTTTGCTTTTGATTCATCTTAGATTTCAAAATTAATCCTCCTTCTTTTTAAATAATAATTAGATAATTATTCGATAAATATTATAAACTGTATAATTGTTTGTGTCAAGAAAATTTTAGAAGAATATTAAAAAAATAAAGAGTGATTTAAATAGAGAGTGTTTGAAAAATAGAGTTGGCAAGTTTTATTACTAGAGTACGATGGTTTCATACATATAAATATATGTGCGAAAATTGAGAGGAATATCAAGAAAAAATCATTTTCACATGCACTTATTTTGACTATGTTATCTTAGGGATACAACAAAGCAAAAAAATATAAAGAGAGAGGAGGAATATTTTAAGTGGTATAGATACTAAATTTGAAATATTTGCTGGTTGCACAGAAGAAATAATTTGTAATTTGTATAATTACCACAAAATATCTTGTAAAAAGACAAAATGAATGATATATTGTATATAAATAAATGTCCTGTTACAAGAAAAATGAGAAATGGAGGAAATCAAAGATAATGCCACTTTTTAAGAGAAATGATGAGCGAGGAAACACGGAGACAAATTATAAAAGATCAAGACAAATAGGCTTAGATACCAATATTTCAAATTATGGTTGGTATACATGTGCACATTGCGGAAGAAAGCTCAGAAAAGGAGATGTTGATATTGACCATATTTTACCACGGAGCAAAGGGGGAATTGATGATCCGAGAAATTTACAATGTTTGTGCGTGCATTGTAATCGCTCAAAAGGAAATAAAACCGACAATACGAAAGCAGATTTAAAACATAGAAAGCAAACATATGGAGAATATCAACGCTCGGTATACTTAAAACAAGAAACGAAAAATACCATGAATTGGATCCGTGAGGATATGAAAAAACGTGATGATAGTGATATAAAAAAATTACTGGGTGCAAATGAAGAAGAGTTAAAACCATTAATGTCCTGGGTAAAAAAAGAAGCAAAAAAAAGAGGAATTATAAAATAAACATATACTAGGAGGATAAACAATATGAATGCAAAACAGAAGAAAGAATGTCATACAATCATACATACAGCAAGTGTGGCAGCGGGAGGTGTTGGTGCGGGGTTGGCACAAATTCCAGGAAGTGATAATGCAGTTATTACTCCGATTCAGCTTACTATGACTATTTCGTTAGGAAGAGTTTTTGGAAAATCTTTAAGTGAAGCGTCAGCAAAAGCCGCATTAGCTTCAGTGGCGGCAGCAACAGTTGGAAGAACGGCCTCGCAGGTGTTGGTAGGTTGGATTCCGGGAATAGGAAATGCTATTAATGCAACAACAGCAGCAGGTATAACAGAAGCAATGGGATGGTTGTTGGCAAAAGAATTTGACGAAGGATTATTGTAGAAAAAACTAAAGGAGATAAGTAAAAATGAAAGTGAAAAGAATTGCCATTTACATTATTACTAACATTGCTCTTTTTATAATCGCATGTATTACCATTCCTAAGCTGATGAAAAATCTCACGGGAAAGTTATATAAGAAAAACATTAAAAAGAAAAATAAAAAGAGATGCTAATAGATGCTGAAAAAACAGAGTTGATAAAAAATAGGAAAAACACAATATACAAGGAGAAATGGATGGAAGTTAATACAGATGAAATAGCCAAGAAATGTATGGATGCCATAAATGAGAAATTAAAAAGTCTTAAGAAGCTGAATATTATTGTTGTTGGAAAATCTGGGGTTGGAAAAAGTACACTTATCAACAGTTTATTTCGAGATAAAATTGCGGAGACAGGATTGGGAAGACCTATAACAACTGAAATCAGGAAAATTGAAAAGAAAGATTATCCTATGGCAATTTATGATACTCCAGGTTTTGAATTATCAGAAGGACAGCAGGCGAAGGTGAAAGAAGAGATTATTGAACTAATACATAAAGGATTGGCAACAGGAGATATTAATAATGCCATTCATTGTATATGGTATTGCATCAATGTTGGTGGAAACAGAACCTTTGACCAAACAGAAATAAACTGGCTTAAAGAGTTGATAGAAAAAAATAAAGTTACGAAAGTGCCTATTATTGTTGTACTTACACAGGCGTGCCCGAAAACCAAGGGAAAGCAAATGCAAACTTTAGTTGAAAAAGAAAATCTTGATATAATTAAAGTTATTCCTGTTCTGGCTCAAGATATGGATTTTGATGGCGAGTATGTGGCAAAGGCATATGGATTAGATCAATTGGTTGATATAATGAGTGAAGCATTGCCGGAAGAACTTCAAGATACACTGCAGAATGTACAAAAAGCATCGTTGAAATCTAAAAAAAAGCGTTCACGAGCTGTTGTAGCAGCAGCATCTGCAGTAGCTTTTGGGGAAGGATTTATACCGATTCCTTTTTCTGATGCAGTAGTGTTAATTCCTACTCAAATAACGATGATAGCTTCTATTACAACAAATTTTGGTATGAGTATCAGTAAAAGCGTTATAATGAGTTTTATATCTTCTACGATTGGTACAGCAGGAACTACTATTCTTGGAAAATCTATGGTATCCAATTTGTTTAAATTAATACCGGGAGTTGGAACTGGTGTTGGTGGAATGATATCTGGATCAACAGCAAGTCTTTTGACAACAGCGTTAGGGGAAGCATATATTAAATTTATGGAGATGATTTATAAAGGAGAATTAAAAAAAGAGGATTTATATGATCAGAATGGTCAGAAAGCTATTTCTAAAATGTTCAAAGAAGAATTGACGAAAAAAAGAAAACAGAGCTTCTAAATAAATAATTTTAGGGTTTGTCAAGTTTTTTGTGTAAGTTTTAAGAAAAAATTTTATGGGGAGGGGAACCTCCCCATTGTTAGAGTTTTATACTTTTACAAATTAACTCGTCAAAGTATCCTTGACAAGCATCTCAATTTCATCGGACATTTTCGGAAACTATTTTTTGACAGGCTTTGGAATAAATTCAAGTTTTAGCTGCATCCCCAATCCCTGGGCGAGTTTTTTTACCATGTTTAAACTGGGATTTCGCGTTCCATTCTCAGTTCGGCTTATATCTGCCTGTGTAATTCCTATTCTGGCTGAAGTGCATCATACTCCGCTTTTACCTCTGAATTCTGCAATGCTCTTTTTCTATAATCTTTATAACTGCTCATTGCCATACCTCTGTTCATAATCTGCTTTATATTTTTTGGCTAATTCTTTTTCTGTTTTTGGTGTTTTCTGAGATTTTTTAACGAATCCATTTGTAAGTACTGCTTTCTTGCCTATGATAAAGAAATACAGTACTCGTGTAATGTCTGATCCTTGTTTGGTGCGAAGCTCAAATATCCCATTTTCTAATGGTTTTGAATAAGGTTCTCTCAACAGTGGACCGTTCATTTCCAATAAATCAAGAGTGTTGATGCTAACTTTAGATGGCAATACAAAGACCTTGTTGCCTGTTGATTAAAAAGATTTTGTAAATATTCAAATACATATGGAAGGAATTTGCAGAATATGGTAAAAGATTCGGTATTACCTAAAGTATGAGCAAGGATGAAAGATATAATGCTCACAGTAAAAATCACTTTCACGCACCTTCCTTTCATTTATGTTACCTTGATGATACAAAATAAAACCAAGGAGGAGACAAGAATGAACAGGAAGGTGTTTTTGACTATATGTAGTATGTGAAATATTATTACTTCAGAGATTTTTGGCATGCTGAGAATGTTTGGCAATGTGCAAAAGGAACAATTCCCAAGAAGGCACTTTTACGTGCCTTCGGGGAATTCGTTCCTTTGCACATTCATAATTTTTCCGTAGCTTTTCAACGCTCTGAGTTGTCAAAATCAATTGTTTTCATCATCCCGCGGAAGCTTTCAAGCGGATGTTCTGTTGTGGATGCCCACAGAAAGATCCAATCGTAAGGATTTCGTTCATAGAGTTCTTCGTAGCCACATTCTTCGAGCAGCTGAGCCATTTCTTCGCAGAAGTCATCGAAATAATCAGCGTATTCGGTTTGTGAATCTTCAGCAGCATTGCCGGAATCCATCATCAGTTCCAGTGTGACCCAGAAGTGGTAAAACTTTAACAGGATCAGGCACTTGCGGATGGAATCGTAAGAGGTGCTCATCTCGGACTGGCTGCGGTTTAAGATTTTGGAAAAGGTCTTTTTGGATGGAAAATTTAATTTTACGATATCCGGAAGCTTAGCTTTTTTGTGTACAGGTTCTATGGGATCAATTATAAATTCCAGCATAAAATCAATGGAAGTAACATTTTTTCCGCTGTACTGCCATGGATAATCGGAATCATGCCGGGCGTGCATGAAAAATTCCTGGATGGTCAGACCGGAAGCCGAAGGTGCAGCCAATGTTTTTGCATCCGGGATCGTGCCAACTTTCCCAAATGCCTCAATCCGCCCGATATCTTCTTTTGTTCCGCGGATCTGACGGACAAATTCTTCGATATAAAAGAGTGCTCTCTGGTTCCAGCGGTCAAAGAGAGATTTATTTCTGGAAAAGTAGGCGAGAAATTTTTCGTCGCTGCGGCAGTTGTCGAGAGCATTTCGGATCTGATCGGTGTAGACGGGATCGGAAGCTTCGAATTTTGCCGTTTCCGGCATGGCTTTGATGGTTTCGTAAAGCTCGAGAGCATGATCGTAAGAATGGTTCTGATGGAGGCAATAGTAATAAACGGCCTCTTTTATGGTATGACAGTTGAAGCTGCGGCTGAAGTAAACCTGACGGAAAAATTCCTGTACAAGCTCAAAAGAAGCACCAAGGGCAAAGCAGATTTCATAGACGAGTTTGCGGCTTCTGGAGTCGAGGGATGGGCGGCGTTTGCCAGAAAACCAGTCACGGACTGTGATTTCCGTGATCTTTACATGGATAGCGGCAAGTTTCTGCTGGAGATATGCCGTTTTTTCTTCGACATCTTCGCTGGAGCCGGTATATCCGCATCGCTGCATCAAAGTTGTGAGTCCTGTATGGAAAGAGACAAAGTTTGCCGAATTCTGTAAATATTGATAAGCTTCATTACAGTCATCGATGGAAAACAGGCTATCCTGGGCATTGTCTGTTGAAAGATTCAGATGATCCTTTGTCATAGTAAAATCCTCCTTCTGTGAATGCAGGTTCTTGCGTCCTGCCTTATAGATAGATTATACTATAAAAAAGACAAATGTTGGAGAAAAGAGTGGAAAATAGTTGAAATTTACAGCCAATGTGAGAGAAATTTCCCATTTGTGACTGGAAAGTGACAAAATTGCTGCGGCAGAAAAGAAAAAATTGAGGTGAGAGGATGTTTGATAAAAGAAAACCGCTGCCACAGGGATGGGAGCTTGTTTTTGGGGAAGAACACCGTTATGTCATTGCGGAGGAGATCGGGCGTGGCGGAAGCTGTATTGTATACAATGGATTTTACAGAGACCGGATCGGTGAAAGACATCTGGTTAAAATAAAAGAATGTTATCCGTACCGCCTGGAAATAGAGCGAGATGCCGAGGAAAATCTGACACCGGATTTGTCCTGTAAGCAGATGTTTCTTGCAGAAAAGCAGAAGTTTCTGGAAGCTTACCGGAAAAATACGGCATTGAAAACAACGCTCGGACTTGTGAACTCCACTGCAAATGCAACAAATATTTATGAATATCACAATACCTGCTATGTGGTCATGACGGAGATCGAGGGCAGGGATTATCGAAGCGAGGCGGATGAGAATCTGCAGTCGTTGTTTCTGCATCTGCGGACGCTTGCCAGGATTGTGAAAAAATACCATGACTGCGGGATGTTACATCTTGATATCAAACCGGAAAATGTGCTGCTGATCCCGGAAACAAAAGAGCAGATGGTTCTATTTGACTTTGATTCTATGGTGAGAAAAGAAAAAATACAGACACAGCCAAATGGTTGGACATTTTCTGTGTCGGACGGTTATGCGGCACCGGAACTGGTGCGTGGAAAATGCAGCAAAATCTGTGAAGCGACTGATGTTTATGCGATCGGGGCGATCGCTTTTTATAAGCTTTTTGGAAGAACGCCGAATGCCATGGACAGTGCGGTGGGTGTGATATATGATTTTTCGGGCATGAAATGGAAGGATGCACGCTATCAGCCGGTGCTGTTCCGGCTGATGCAGGAGTTTTTTCACCGGACGCTGGCGGCAACGGTTCGACGACGTTATGCGTCTGTGGATGAAGTGCTTGAAATTTTGGAAAAACTGATCCGGGAGTCAGATGTAGAAAGAGTGTTTTTATATCACGGTTTTGCTTACAATACTGCAAATTTTGTTGGCAGGGAAAACGAGCTGCGGCAGATCGAGACGATATTTTCTTCCGGGCAGCAGGTTCTGTTTTTGTCGGGAATGGGCGGAATCGGAAAAACAGAGCTGGCGAAACGTTATGCTTACCTTTATGGGGAAGAATATCGAACCATCGTGTTTGTGCCATATCAGGGAAGTATCGTACAGACTGTCTGCGGGGAAGACATCCATATCCATAACGTTCACCGGGAGCAGAGTGAAGAGGGTCTGGAGACAGAAGAGGAATATTTTGAGCGGAAACTTAAAATTCTAAAAGAGCAGACCACAAAAGATGATCTGATCATTCTGGACAACTTTGATGTGGAAGAGGATGAAAATCTGGAGCGATTCTTGGAATGCCCCTGCCGTTTTCTGATCACGACCAGAGAAGATTTCCGGGATTATGATTTCTGTCAGATCGATGTGCAGCAGATGGAGGATATCAATGACGTGGAGGCATTGTTTGCCGTATACAATCCGAGAAGTTATGAAGAGGAAGAAAGAGGAGAGATCCGGGAAATACTGAAACTGGTAGAATATCACACAATGACAGTAGAATTGATTGCCAAATATTTGCGTGAGGCAGAAGAAGAGCCGTATGTGCTTCTGGAAAAGATGCGAATGATAGAAGGCATCACCGGAACGGAAGAAGTCTCGGTGAAACATCGAAAAGACAGAAAAATGCAAAGCCAAAAAGTGCAGGAGCATCTGAAAGCTCTGTTTGATCTGTCCGGATTTTCAAATGTTCAGCTGGAACTAATGCAAAGCCTTTCGCTGCTTGGCTATGTGCGAATCGCCAGAGAGACGTTCCTTTCCTATGTGCCGCTTGCGGGTGCAAAAGAGGCTCTGGATAAACTGATTCGATTGGGCTGGGTGGAACAGAACAGAAAAACAGATAAGATTTCTCTTCATCAGATCATTCTGGATCTGGTCTATCATGATTCAAAGCCGACTGCGGAAAGCTGTCCGGCGATCACAGAAAAAATGACGGCTTATGCCAGACAGGATCTGGAATCGTCTGCATTGAATGGAGTAAGGTGGCAGTTTTTAAAATATTTCATGGAGCGGATTTCAGGAGAAAATCTTGCCTATGCCCGGCTTTGTGTGGCGTATTGTGGGCATATCCACAATGAAATGTATTATCTGAAACAGGCGGAGGAGATCTGTCTGTCCATGCAGAATGAAAAGTGCCATGCATTGCTTTTTCAGATTTATCTTCTTCAGATCCGAAAGGTGGGCAAAAAAGATGACCTCATAAACAGAATGATAGAAGATGAGGAATTTGATGAAAGTTCGTATCTGGAAATGTTTGCGGAACAGGTTCATGATCTTGCCTGCAAAGCGGAGAGGGAAATCCAGAGTGATACAGAGGATGCTGGGATTCTTGGGAAAAGTATGATCGATCTGGCATTGGAAGTGAACGATGCACTGGAAGATGATTTTATACTGTTTCCGCCGGAAGGGGAAAGCAATGTGGAAGCTTTTCATTGTTTGCTGGATATAGCGGTGCACTTTATGGATCAGGTTGAAACGTATCTGGATCAGGCTGTGATGAATGAGAAGGAAAAAGCCGGACTGTATAAGAATATGGCGAAATTTTTTATGATGGATACTCTGGAAATGGATGCCCGGAAGGAATATTACGGAGATCAGAAACGTGCCCATTTCTATCGGGAAAAAGCTGCAGAACTGACAAAGAATGAGGAGATTTCAGAAGAAGACGAAGTGATGGTTCTGGATGATATGCCGGGGCTTTCGGCTGTTGCAGAAGAACTGGAAAAGAAAGGGGAATATTTCCAGGCAATCAAGTGTTATACAGAAGCTTATGAGCAGGATGAAATCTCGGATATTCAGGCACTGGAGCAGATTGCGGAAAACTGGGTTCGTTTAAAAGAGATGGAGGAGGCGGCAAACTGTTGGAAACAGATTTTGGAGGCTGAACTGGAACGCGAAAAAGAGCATGAATGGTTTCGGTATGATGGAGAGATTTGCTGTCGATTGATACAGTTTTTAAGAGAACGTGGACAGATGGACGAGGCACGCCGCTATGCAATGGAACTGGTGCAGTACTATACTCCGAAAGAGGAAGAGGCTGACTATGAGTGGTCTTACCGTCTGGCAGGAATGTATCGGTTATATCAGATGGAAACAGACGAAGAAAAGAAAGAGGATTACTGGAAACAGTGTGAAACATGCTGGCAAAATATCTCGGATGAGTACAGCATTTTTGAAGAGAACCGAGCCTATCTTCTGGAACGACTGGAACGTGAAAAAACAGAGGATAAAAGGATTGAGCAGGCATTTGCCTATATGCATCATCGGACGGAATGGGCAGATGCAGAAAGTAACATGATTTTTCTGGATTACATTTTGAAGCAGACGAAAGGAAAAGAAAAATTGGCAGCAGAGGAGATAAAGGCACTGTTATACCGCGGCAGCTGTTATCGGAACCTTCCGGGAGATTATAAAAAGGAAGCGATGTGGGATGCTTTTGCAGCTCTGAAACGTCAGAAACAGGTGAAAAATCAGGATGCTTATCTGCGAAGTCTCGGATACAAAATACTTGCATCCTGTTATCGGGAAAAATGCAGTGTGCTGGATGAAAGGGCAGAAAAATGGCAGAAGAAATGCGATTATTTTCTGGTGGCAAAAACGGATGTCAAAGGTCAGAAAACAGAAAAACAGTTAGAAATCTGGGAAGATGCAGCAAGAAGTTATCGTGACAGAAAAGAAGATTCGATGGAAGAGAAGTGTTATCAGCAGATGGAACTTTTATTTCAGAGGATGCAAAAAGAAGGGGCAGAGCCGGACTATAAGCAATATAAATGGTTTGCAGAGGATCGTGCAAGGTGTGTGGGCAGACAGAAACAATTTCAGAATGTACTTCAGATCATCCGGAAAGCATACACGCTGACCCTGCATGAGTATCAGACTCCAAAACCAGAGGATGCCTGGCCAAATTATAATGAAGAAACGAGAAAATATTATTTTTCAAGAGATCTGGAACACTATGCAGACATTCTGGCAGAGATCGGACTGCAGCAGGAAGCGTTTGTATTTTACAGCATGTCCGTGATCGTATCCGTGGAAGATCAGCAGGATGCACCGTTTTTTGACAGCCTGGATCGGTACTTTGCCGGAGAATGGAAACTATTATATAAAACATTTGAGACGGCACTGCATCAAAGTGTTACAGAAGAGCAGATTGATCACCTGTCAAATATTCAGAATGAGCTTCAGTATGATGAGATGAAAGATTTCTGGAACAGCAGCAAAGCAGCAGACTTCCGCAGGGAGCTTACGTGGTTTGTGGATACATACTGCCATGGGGAGATTGAGTTCAAAAGGGAAGATTAAATCATTTTCACAACGCCGGAGAGAAAACATGCTACACTGCTCTCAGATCATATGGAAGGAGGATAGCATGGGAGAAAAGGAAGGCAGAAATACCAGAGTTCTGAGCCTGTTTGTGAGACTGTCATATGGTGACATTCTGAAGAAAAAAGAGGAAGCACGTCACTATCAGGTGACAGAGCGGACGATCCAGAGGGATCTGGAGACAATCCGAAGCGTTCTGGAAGAAGAACGCAAGATGGGAAGGGACGATCGGATGCTTCTGTACGACAGAGAGCAGAACGGGTATAAAATCTGCAGAGTTTATCTCAGTCGAGAAGACTCCCACTTCTGCAAATGGTGAGTAATAACAAGCAGCTTTTTGTAAGTCCGGTCAATACCGATCGCTCCAAGCGGTGCGGTGATCAGGATCGCCAGCACGGCGACAGAGAGCACGATCTGTCCGCAGGCAAGTCCCATGGAAAGTGGGACGGAGCCGATCGCAGCCTGAACGGTTGCTTTTGGAAGATAGGCGATCACGCAGAAAAGACGTTCTTTGAAATTCAGTGAAGTTTTTGTCATGCACAGGCAGACACCGACGGCACGGAAAACAAGAGCCAGCAGGATCATGGCGACTGCGGCGATTCCGGCCTGCATCGTATAGCGGATGTCTACAGCGGCACCGACCAGTACAAAGAGCAGGATTTCGGCAGCGATCCAGAGCTTGCCAAACTTCAGTGACAGACGATTGGTGACATCGATGGGACTTTTCAGTTTTACCACGCATGCCATACTGACAACAGCAAGAAGTCCGGAAATGGCAACGATTCCTTTGAGGCGGTTCTCCAGTGCCATGCAGAGAAAAGCAAGGCTGAGCAGGATCAGGACTTTCAGACTGCTGCGGATGCTATGCCCCTGTCTATGGCAGGTTTCAAAAAACAGGGCGAGCAGGTAACCGATCATGGCACCGATCACGATGCCAAGCAGGATGGATACCGGAATGTTTACGAAATCCATGATGTTTGCAGAACCGCCCTGAGCCATGCTCGAAAATGTAGAAAACAGTACAATGACAAAAATATCATCACAGGATGCCCCGGCCATAATGAGCTGGGGTATACTTTTTTCGGTGCCATAATTCGTTTCCATGAGCTGGACCATACGCGGGATGACGACGGCAGGGGAAACGGCAGCGAGCACAGATCCCATGACTGCTGCCTCGATTTTGGAAATGCCAAGCAAAGTCGGTGCCAGCAGAACATATCCGATGATCTCGAATGTGGCGGGAACAAAGGACATCAGAATCGCAGGACGACCGACCTTTTTCAAGTCAGAAAGATTCAGAGAAAGCCCGGCCTTGATCAGGATAATGATCAGTGCCATCTGCCGCAGATCGGATGATATGGATAATACGGAATCATCCAGCAGGTTCAGCACATACGGACCAAGCAAAATGCCGGCAAGCAGCATACCGATGATACGGGGCAGCTTCAGCTTCTCAAAAAGAGATGCCAGGAGCAGGCCGGTCAGAAAAATGAGTGCAAGTGATGTTAACATAAAGACCTCCTTTATTATAATGAAACTATGAGAAACACGCTTTGCGGGTTTCTCAAGTTATCGCGGCAGTCGCCAAGGTCTCATGCAAGCACGGACTTTGGCTCGTTGCTCGCATAAAAAAAGCTGGTGATCCTGCGAAATCGCAGAAGTCATCAGCTTATATACAAGCGGTTTGGTTAAAAACCAGGGAGAACCTCATTCCCGGCAGTCATTATATAATGGAAGAATTTGTTTGTAAAGGAGAAAGTGAATAAGCTGCTCAGAGGAAAATGTGGATAACTACAAAATATTACAAATATTTCAAAAATGTTAAAATGACATAATCAACAATTGAGTAAACGAAAATGAAACATCTATTGTTCAAAAGTTGAAAAATGCCGAAAATTTACTTGGGTAAAATGACAAAAATCAAGAAAACAGGTTATACATATTGCAACAAATAATGTTTGAAATGTGATAAAATTATGGAAACATCTCATAAAATTGTATGTGACCGAAAAAAATATGTTGTAAAATGTAACGAATCTGTAACATTTACCTTGACATGTAACAAATTCTTCACTTATAATGCAGGTACATCAACTGCGGAAGGAGGAATGGCATTATGTGGCTGCTGGGAGTGATCTTAGATAATATCTGTGGTTTTTTTAAGGTATGTTTTTCACGTACACTCAGCAAACAGATTTATCGCAACTGTGCAGTTCTTATGACAGGTACAGTTGTGGTGGCTGTATTGGTTTTTACAGCGGGCAGTTTTACCGGAGGAGGAAAGAATCAGGTATATGCTGTAAAAGCCTCCCGGAATGCAGAAGAAGCAGGTGAGGGTGAGGATGTGAAGGAAGAGGAGCTTCAGGCAGGTTTGATGGGAATTGTTGCCAGCGTAAACAAGCTGGAAGCGTACTCGCAGGCAGCGGATGGCGTTGATCTTGAGACGGCGAATCAGGAGATCCTTGCCGGAACATCACGAATCAGAAAAAATGCCCTCTACCAGAAGTACGTGGAGGAGTGTGCAAAAAACATCGGAAGCATCGGCTATTATGCACAGCAGAAAGTGCTGGAAAATCAGATGGATGGGAATGATTATTACACACTTCTTCAGATCGTAGAAGCGGAGGCGACAGGGGGAGACATCAAAAGTAAGATCCTGATCGCCAACGTCGTGCTCAATCGTGTAAAGGATTCCAGATTTCCAGATACGATCTACGATGTTGTCTGGCAGACGGCGGGCGGTTCGCCGCAGTTTTCCCCTACCGACGACGGCAGGATCTATACGGTCTCGATCACGGATGATACGATCGAGGCGGTAGACCGGGCATTGGCCGGGGAAGATTATTCGCAGGGGGCACTGTTCTTTGCAGCACGTGCCAGTGCGGAAGCCCAGAATATGGTCTGGTTTGACCAGAATCTGGTGCAGATGTTTGAATATGGCGGACACGAATTTTTCTGTTTTGCGGATGAATGATCCGCTGCATGAGAAAAAACCGGGGGCATGGTAAGAAGTGTCTCCGGTTTTTCTCAACTTCGTTCCTTTGCTCTTGCACAGTGAAAAAAGGTATGTTATAATCTGGAATTAAGCGTGGAGAGACTATATCAGATGTAAGGTGACTCCCGTAAAGTTTATCGCAAAATATGGCGTTTGAAGGAAAGGACGGCTGTTATGAATCTTTTATACAAAAGTACCAGAAGCAACGATGTCGAAGTAACTGCATCCCAGGCAATCCTGAAAGGACTGGCAGATGATGGCGGTCTGTTTGTACCGGAGAGTCTTCCGGCACTGGAAGCAGATATGGACACCCTTGCAGGGATGAGCTACCAGGAGACTGCATATGAAGTTATGCGTCAGTTTCTTACCGATTTTACGGAAGAGGAACTGAAAGACTGCATCGCAAAAGCATACGATGAGAAATTCGATACAAAGGAGATCGCTCCGCTCGTAAAAAAAGATGAGGCTTATTATCTGGAACTGTTCCACGGAAAGACGATTGCTTTTAAGGATATGGCATTGTCCATCCTGCCGCATCTTCTGACCACATCCGCAAAGAAAAATCAGGTGAAGAATGAGATCGTGATCCTCACAGCGACATCCGGAGATACCGGAAAAGCAGCACTTGCGGGATTTGCAGATGTACCTGGAACAAAGATCATTGTATTCTATCCGAAAAACGGCGTAAGCCCGATCCAGGAAAAGCAGATGGTAACACAGAAAGGTGCCAATACTTTTGTAGTAGGGATCCATGGCAATTTTGATGATGCACAGACAGGCGTGAAAAGAATGTTTGGTGACAAAGAACTGGCAGCACAGATGGACAAGGCAGGATATCAGTTCTCTTCCGCAAACTCCATCAATATCGGAAGACTGGTTCCGCAGGTTGTTTACTATGTATATGCTTATGCAAAAATGTATGCAAACGGTGAAGTGGCAAAGGGAGAAAAGATCAATGTCGTAGTACCTACCGGAAACTTCGGAAATATTCTGGCAGCCTACTATGCAAAGAACATGGGTGTGCCGATCGACAAGCTGATCTGTGCTTCCAACGATAACAAGGTTCTCTATGATTTCTTCCGCACCGGAACGTATGACAGAAATCGTGAGTTTATTCTGACAACATCTCCGTCCATGGATATCCTGATCTCCAGCAACCTGGAGCGTCTGATCTACAAGATCGCAGGTGCAGATGCAGCAAAAGATGTAACTCTGATGCAGAATCTGGCAGCAGAAGGCAAATATGAGATTACAGATGAAATGAAAGCTCAGCTGAAAGATTTCTACGGCAACTATGCAAGCGAAAAAGAAACTGCCGAAGAAATCGCAGAAGTTTACAAAAAAACAGGTTATATTATGGACACACATACCGCTGTTGCTTCCAGAGTATACCGCAAGTATGTGGCAGAGACCGGTGATCAGACCAAGACCGTGATCGCATCCACAGCAAGTCCGTATAAATTCACCAGAAGTGTTATGGATGCCATTGATGCAGAAAAGTACAAAGGCATGGGTGATTTCGAACTGGTAGACGCACTGAGCGAACTGTCCGGTGTGAAAGTTCCGCAGGCGATCGAAGAGATCCGTACCGCACCGGTTCTTCACAAGAATGTGGTAGAGACAGAGGATATGCCAAAGATCGTAAAACAGTTCTTAAATATCTGAGATGCCGGATCTGAAGCTATAAAGCATGAAGTAATGGCAGGACATCTTTGAAACATAACATCATATTTTAAAACCAAAGCAGGAGAAGGAGCACCGTTTTTCCATGTTCCATCTCCTGTTTTTGCGTATCCGGGAAGCTGTGGTTTCTGAAGAATGCAATAAGAAATTAAATAAAGTTTAAGAAAGCGGGCGTTGCGGCGGCATATTATACTATGTATAATATATCAGATGGAAGTTACTTTATAACGGAGCAATTCACAGGTATCATGATACCAAGATGAACACAAAAACTATTAAGAAGGGATTTATGAATAGATGAAAGAAAAATTGATCACGTTTGCAGTGCCATGCTACAATTCGCAGGATTACATGCAGCGATGCCTGAGGTCGCTGATGGCGGGAGGCGAGGAGGTAGAGATCATCGTGATCGATGATGGCTCCACGGATCGGACCGGTGAAATCGCAGATTGCTATGCAGAAAAGTATCCGGAAACAGTCAGAGCGGTACATCAGAAAAACGGTGGTCACGGAGCCGGAGTGAACAAAGGACTGTCTCTGGCAGCCGGAGAATATTTCAAAGTGGTGGATTCGGATGACTGGCTGGATGAGGAAGCTCTGAAAAAGTTATTGACGGAGATCCGAAAAAGAAAGAGACAGAGGGCTTTAGCGGATCTGATCATCTGCAACTATCTGTACGACCATTTATATGAAGGAAAACAGAAACGGATGGGCTATGAGAATGTATTTCGCGATGGAAAAGTCTGTACTTGGAATACCATCGGGAAATTTCATCCATCGCAGTACCTTGTGATGCACGCTCAGATCTGCCGGACAGAAGTACTTCGAAGGTCAGGCGTACGCCTGCCGCGGCATACGTTTTATGTGGACAATCTGTTTGCCAACCAGCCGCTTCCGTTTGTAAAGACGATCCTGTACCTGGATCTGGATCTCTACCATTATTTCCTTGGAAGAGAGGATCAGTCGGTCAATGAGCAGGTGCTGATGAAAAGGATCGACCAACAGATTCTGGTCACAAAAATGGTTTCCGGGTGTGCGGATTTGAAGCAAGTACAGAAGGAACATCCAAAACTGGCGGATTATCTGGTACGGAATCTGTCAATCATGCTGTCGATTTCTTCCATTCATCTTTTGCTGATCGGAACGGAAGAGGCAATGGAAAAAAGAAACGAACTGTGGGAGTATATGAGAAGAAGAGGAAACGGTCTTTATCGGAAGCTTCGCTTCGGGACCGTGAGCGGTTTTACTTATCTGCCTGGAAAAGCAGGGACGGCACTTACACTGGCAGGTTATCGCCTGGCAAAACAGTGCTATCATTTTAACTGATCGGAAGGAGAGAAGCTATGGAACAGATTTATCTGGCTTTTGTGGATACACCGGGATTCTTTGCGTCCATCATCCGTAGGGTGATCGGGATCCCTTATGTGCATGTGGTCCTTTCGATGGATGCCGATCTAAGAGAGGCCTACAGTGTGGGTAGAAGGAATCCGGCCGTTCCGCTGATCGCCGGCTTTGAAAAAGAAAATACGCTGGAGATCGAGGCAGTATTTCCGCATGCAAAATATAAAGTAGTCCGTATGCAGTGTACGGCAGAACAGAAAAAAAGTATTGCAAGACAGCTTTTGCAGTGCTATAAACAAAGAAAGCGATATCACTACTGTATTATCGGACTGCCTTTCATCCTGTTTCAGATACCGTTTTATCAGAAGAATCATTATACCTGTTCTTCTTTTGTGACGAATATCCTGGAGCAGAATGGCATTTCGCTTTTCCAGAAGCATTTCTCGCTTGTGACACCAAGGGATTTTTACGAACTGGAACAGACAGAAACCATTTTCGAAGGATCTCTGCATGATTTTAACAGAAAGGTTTATTTAATGATAGGAGCAGCTTATGAATCGTAAAAATTTGATCAGTGCGGCGTTTTTCCTGCTACTGTTGACCGCTACCATTGTGGTTATTTTTCAGGGAAATGATATGAATACCGTAGTTGCTGCCATGCAGACTTTAAGCCCGGTTTATCTGGTGGCTGCAGCTCTTACGGCTTTGTTCTTTACATCCGCGGAAGGCATTATGATCTGGTATCTTCTTGACAGTCTGGAGGGGAAAACCCCTCTTTTTTCCTGCATCAAATATTCGTTTGTGGGATTTTTTTATTCCGGTATCACACCGTCTGCAACAGGCGGACAGCCGATGCAGCTTTATTACATGCAGAAAGAAGGGCATAAAGTATCGGACAGCAGCGTGGTGCTTATGACGGTGGCGGTGGTATACAAACTGGTACTGGCCCTTATGGGCGTTGCCATTTTGCTTTTTTACCGCACGCAGCTGATGGGATATCTTGGAAACTATATTTATCTTTATTATCTTGGACTGTTTCTGAATACGGCTCTGGTGGTGATCCTGCTGTTTGTCATGATCAGCCCGCGTTGCTTTAAGAGTCTGGTACTTGGCGGCGAAGCAGTGCTCAAAAAACTGCACATTCTCAAAAAATCAGGAAAACGAAAAGAAAAACTGATCGAGATGGCAGATCAGTACCATGAAGCAGTTGTATTTCTGATCGGGCATAAAAACAAGATCGCATTTGTGCTGATCCTGACGTTTATCCAGAGATGCAGCGTGTTTTTTATGACCTGGCTGATCTACAAAGGCATGGGGCTTACCGGAGAATCTGTGCTCAGTATCATGATCCTTCAGGCATCTGTTTATATTGCAGTTGATATGCTGCCGCTTCCGGGAGCACAGGGAATCACAGAGATTATGTACAAAGCATCCTTTGGACAGGTCTTTAAAGGGGCACTGCTTCCGGCGTCCATGTGCCTGACAAGAGGTCTGAATTTCTATTTTCTGCTGATCGTCAGTGCTGTTACCGCCATGTACTGTCATTTCAGCGTCCGCAGAAAAGGCCTGAAAGGATCCTGGCGAAGCGAAGAAGCCAAATCTTAGAGGCATTTCCGGACAGAAAAAGACAAAAGAATCCGGTTTGTTAAAAAAAGACTGGACGAAATCGTCGATTTATGAGAAAATAATGTGAAAGTATTTTGCAGCCTCCTGTGATCGCAAAAAAGGGAGGCGGCTAATTACTATATGCAATTTATTTTTGAAAGGAGTCTTAAAATGATTTATTCACGTGAAGTAGAAGAAATGTGCCCAGTTGCACAGGGCGTTCATCATGGCGCTGCTCCAATTCCAGAAGAAGCAAAGTGGGTACAGGCAAAAGAAGTTAAAGACATTTCCGGATTTACACATGGTGTAGGCTGGTGTGCACCTCAGCAGGGTGCATGTAAGCTGAGCCTGAATGTAAAGGAAGGTATCATCCAGGAAGCTCTGGTAGAGACCATCGGATGTTCCGGTATGACACACTCTGCTGCTATGGCTGCTGAGATCCTGCCGGGTCTGACTGTAATGGAAGCTCTGAATACAGACCTTGTCTGTGATGCTATCAATACCGCTATGAGAGAACTGTTCCTGCAGATCGTATACGGAAGAAGCCAGAGTGCTTTCTCTGAAGATGGTCTGGCAGTAGGTGCTGGTCTGGAAGACCTGGGTAAAGGACTTCGCTCACAGGTTGGTACAATGTACGGTACATTAAAGAAAGGTCCTCGTTACCTTGAAATGGCAGAAGGTTATGTAACAGGCATCGCTCTGGATGCTGATGATCTGATCATCGGATACCAGTTCGTAAACCTTGGAAAGATGACAGACTTCATCAAAAAAGGTGATGACCCTAATACTGCATGGGAAAAATCCAAAGGTCAGTATGGCCGCGTAGCTGATGCTGTTAAGATTATTGACCCGCGTAAAGAATAATTAGAGGAGGTAACAGGAAATGGCTTTATTTGAATCATATGAGAGACGAATTGACAAGATCAATTCTGTTTTAAATAGTTACGGAATTGCTTCTATCGAAGAAGCTGAAAAGATCACAAAAGATGCTGGACTGGATGTATATGCTCAGGTCAAGAGCATTCAGCCGATCTGTTTTGAGAATGCTTGCTGGGCTTACACAGTAGGTGCTGCAATCGCAATCAAAAAAGGCTGCAGAAGAGCTGCTGATGCTGCTGCTGCAATCGGTGAAGGTCTTCAGTCTTTCTGTATTCCGGGTTCTGTTGCTGACACACGTAAAGTAGGTCTGGGACATGGTAACTTAGGAAAAATGCTGCTGGAAGAAGAAACAGAATGTTTCGCATTCCTGGCAGGTCACGAATCTTTCGCTGCTGCTGAAGGTGCGATCGGTATCGCAGAAAAAGCAAACAAAGTTCGTAAAAAACCGCTGCGTGTTATCCTGAACGGTCTGGGTAAAGACGCTGCACAGATTATCTCCAGAATCAACGGTTTCACATTCGTTGAGACAGAGTATGATCCATACACAAACGAAGTAAAAGAAGTATCCAGAAAAGCTTATTCTGAAGGACTTCGTGCAAAAGTAAACTGCTACGGTGCAAACAGTGTACCGGAAGGTGTAGCTATCATGTGGAAAGAAGGCGTTGACGTTTCTATCACAGGTAACTCCACAAACCCGACACGTTTCCAGCATCCGGTTGCAGGTACATACAAAAAAGAATGTCTTGAAAAAGGTAAGAAATACTTCTCAGTAGCTTCCGGTGGTGGTACAGGACGTACACTGCATCCGGATAACATGGCTGCAGGTCCAGCTTCTTATGGTATGACAGATACTCTGGGACGTATGCACTCTGATGCACAGTTCGCAGGTTCTTCTTCTGTTCCGGCTCACGTAGAAATGATGGGTCTGATCGGTGCAGGTAACAACCCAATGGTTGGTATGACTGTTGCAGTTGCAGTTTCCATTGAGGAAGCAGCAAAAGCTGGTAAATTCTAAAAAATAAACAAAAAAGTTTTATTTAAATGAAAATAACAGGCACTTTCCGTAAAGGAGAGTGCCTGTTATTTTGAACGCAGAGAAGCATTCCCCCGCTTCAAGTGTGCAGAGCACCGATTATATAAAACCAGAGCTATTGGCAGTGGCACTGGTTTTATATTTGTTGGCATTGGGCTGAAACATTCTCAGACCATACCCTGTGAAAAAGAGGAAAAAGAGGAATGATCCGTCACGAAGGGAAACGTAAAGATTATGTAAAAAGATGTATTTTGCAAAGAAGATGTGCTAGAATTGTCAGGGGATGCCTGATCAGGTCATCAAGTCATAACATTATTTCTGCACAGGTACATCGTGATTTCAGACTTTTCGTTGTGACATCCTTTTAAGCATAAAAAGCACAAAAGAGGTGACAAACTATAAATAGTCAATAGTTTTTGGAAGAAAAAATATGATTAAAA
>PVMQ01000686.1_pt1 | contig 29094 bp, 27 predicted proteins | sample 1853411 | NCBI WGS metagenome assembly PVMQ01 (sample SAMN08533513, study PRJNA380276) | Human gut metagenome, whole genome shotgun sequencing project.
ACAATGGTTTCATTCAGAAATGGAAGGAATGGAATGAGAAGGAGAAGGAAGATCCAAAGTGGGGGAAAGAGCATCCACTTGTGTTTGATGTGAAGAAAGAGGATGGGGAGATTCGGGTGAGTGGTTGGAGTGAATGATTTGTTTATAATAAACAATGAATGACGAAAATAGACTGGGTGATATATACAGTTTTAACAAAACTCATGCACCGACAGGGTTTGATTCAAAAATCCAACATTTAGAAAAAACTTCATTGCAGGGTATACGGGGGTCGACTGTATAAATCAACACTTCGACTATAGAGAAACAGAGACGAGTGTACTCAACGGATGTTTTATGGAGTAGAAAACACGATTGCTGGGGTAATTGGATACGACAGCATAAGAAAACACTTAGCCGCATGTGGTCATCACACATGAGGAATTAGAGAGAAGGACCATCCATACGGATGTGTACATAGATATAAAGATACTTTTAAGGGATTGGTTCGAGAAGGATCGGAGGAGTAAATGAATTATGGATATTAAAAAGGAATACGAGCGCTGGCTGGTGAATGCAACTGCAGATGCAGACGTTGCCGCTGAACTGAAAACGTTGGATGATACAAAAATTGAGGACGCATTTTATCGTGACCTTGCATTTGGTACGGGAGGGCTGCGTGGTGTGATTGGCGCAGGTACGAACCGAATGAATGTCTACACCGTGGCAAAGGCTTCTCAGGGTCTGGCCGATTATCTGAAAAAGAACTTTGCAGAGCCGTCTGTGGCCATCGGTTATGACAGCCGCATCAAGAGCGATGTGTTTGCAAAAGTCGCCGCAGGCGTGTTTGCAGTGAATGGCGTTAAGGTCAATATCTGGCCTGTCCTGATGCCAGTGCCGACCGTGTCTTTTGCGACCCGTTATCTGCACACCTCTGCCGGTGTCATGGTGACGGCTTCTCACAACCCCAGCAAGTATAACGGCTACAAGGTCTATGGCGCAGACGGTTGCCAGATTACTACCGAAGCTGCTGCTGAGATTTTGGCTGAGATCGAAAAGATTGACATCTTTGCAGATGTCAAGACTGGTGATTTTGAAACAGGTGTGGAAAACGGCAGCATCCAGTATATCCCGGATGAGGTCTACGTCGCTTTTGTCGAGCAGGTTAAGAGCCAGTCTGTCCTGTTTGGAGAAGAAGTTAATAAGGATGTTGCCATCGTCTACAGTCCGCTGAACGGTACCGGTCTTAAACCGGTCACCCGTACCTTAAAAGAGATGGGATACACCAATATCACGGTGGTCAAGGAGCAGGAGCAGCCGGATGGAAACTTCCCGACCTGCCCGTATCCTAACCCGGAGATCAAGGAGGCCATGGCACTGGGTATGGAATATGCCAAGAAGTGCAACGCCGACCTGCTGCTGGCAACCGACCCTGACTGCGACCGTGTGGGTATCGCTGTCAAGAACAAGGCAGGGGAGTACGAGCTGCTGACCGGTAACCAGACCGGAATGTTGCTGTTGGACTACATTTGCAATCAGCGTATGAAGCATGACAAGATGCCTGCTGACCCCGTTATGGTTAAGACCATTGTCACAATGGATATGGGAGAACAGATCGCCACCCATTACGGCCTGCGCACCATCAATGTGCTGACCGGCTTCAAGTTCATCGGCGAGCAGATTGGAAAGCTGGAACAGCAGGGCAAGGCGGACAGCTATGTGTTTGGTTTTGAGGAAAGTTACGGCTACCTGACTGGCTCCTATGTCCGCGACAAGGACGGCGTGGACGGTGCTTACATGATCTGTGAAATGTTCAGCTACTATGCCACCAAGGGCATCAGCCTGCTGGACAAACTGGATGAGCTGTACAAGACCTACGGCTACTGCCTGAACACGCTGCATAGCTATGAGTTCGATGGCAGCGCCGGGTTTGCCAAGATGCAGAGTATCATGCAGGCATTCCGGGGCGGCATCAAGGAATTCGGCGGCAAGAAGGTCGTCAAGCTGCTGGATTACGCGCCGGGTCTGGACGGTCTGCCTAAGTCCGATGTGCTCAAGTTCTTGTTGGAAGATAATTGCTCCATTGTGGTGCGCCCCTCCGGCACTGAGCCAAAGCTCAAGACCTATATCTCTGTCAGTGCAGAAAATAAGGAAGCTGCTGAGATTGTGGAAGCTGAGATCCGTAAGAGTGCTGAAGAGTACTTGAAGTAAAGAAAATATAGAAGATTATACGAGGAGAAAAACATAATGAATATTATTTTACTTTCTGGTGGTTCTGGTAAGCGTCTTTGGCCCCTTTCCAACGATGTACGTAGCAAGCAGTTTATCAAACTGTTCAAGAATAATGATGAGTATGAATCTATGGTTCAGCGTGTTTACCGTCAGATCACTACGGTAGATGCTGACGCAAAGATCACCATTGCAACGAGTAAATCACAAGCAAGTGCCATCAAGAACCAGCTGGGTGAGAAGGCTTCTATTTGTGTAGAGCCTTGTCGCCGCGATACATTCCCGGCCATCGCACTTGCCGCGGCTTATCTCCATGATGAACTGGGTGTTGATGAGAATGAAGCAGTTGTTGTCTGCCCGGTTGACCCGTATGTGGATAGTACCTATTACGAAGCTGTAAAGACCCTGCAAGAGTTGGCAGAGCAGGGTGGAGCAAACCTGACTTTGATGGGTATTGAACCGACTTATCCCAGCGAGAAGTATGGCTATATCATCCCGAAAAACGGCGAAAATGTCAGCAAGGTAAAGGAATTCAAGGAAAAGCCAGATGTGGAAACCGCTAAGAAGTATCTGGCTCAGAGTGCACTGTGGAATGCAGGTATCTTTGCATTTAAGTTGGGGTATCTACTGGACAAAGCACATAGCATGATCGACTTTGAGGATTATCGCGATCTGTTTAATAAGTACGATACCCTGACCAAGATCAGCTTTGACTATGCTGTGGTCGAGAAAGAGTCCAGTATCCAGGTTCTGCGTTACAGCGGTGACTGGAAGGATGTTGGCACTTGGAATATGATGGCAGAGGTTATGGCGGATAAGACCAAAGGCAAGGCCATTCTGGATGAAACCTGTGAGAATACCAATGTGGTAAATGAACTGAACATTCCGATTCTTTGTATGGGTTGTAAGGACATGATTGTTGCAGCCAGTGGTGACGGCATTCTGATCGCTGATAAAGAACGCAGCGGTTACATGAATCCTTATGTGGAAAAAATCGAGACGGAGGCAATGTATGCCGAGAAGTCTTGGGGTACTTATACGGTCATTGATGTGCAACCGGGTTCTATGACTGTCAAGATTTCCATGAGAGCCGGCGAACACATGGCATATCACATGCACAACTACCGTGAGGAAGTATGGACGGTCGTTTCTGGTAAAGGTAAGGCAATCGTTGACGGTATGGAGCAGGTACTCCGCACTGGTGATGTGATTACCATTGCGGCGGGCTGCAAGCATACTGTTGAGGCTATTACTGCACTTGATATGATTGAAGTTCAGCTTGGAGAAGAAATTAGCGTCACAGATAAGATTAAATTTCCGATGGAATAAAAAACAGTGGGAGACAGAGTAATGGAAATCATGAAATTGATTCCGACGGGTAAGGATTATTTGTGGGGTGGTGCTCGACTTCGGGAAGAATACGGAAAGAAAATAGATTTAACACCATTAGCAGAAACTTGGGAATGTTCGGTTCATCCGGACGGCCCAAGTTATGTGATGAATGGTACATATAAAGGGAAAACACTGGCTGAAGTGCTGAAAGGTCATCCGGAATACCTTGGTACAAAAGTAGAAAACGGTGAACTTCCGGTTTTAGTCAAGTTTATCGACGCCAAGAAAGATCTCTCCGTACAAGTTCATCCGAGCGATGAATATGCGAGAGAGCACGAAGGGGACAATGGCAAGACCGAAATGTGGTATGTCATTGATGCTGACGAAGGAGCCAATCTTATTTATGGTTTCCGGCATGAGGTGACGGAGAAAATTCTCCGAAAGGCAGTTGAAACAGGAACACTGGATAAGCACTTGCAAAAAGTTCCAGTTCACAAGGGCGATACCTACTTTGTTCCGGCGGGGACTGTGCACGGTATTGGTAAGGGTATTTTGGTAGCAGAAATTCAGGAAAGCTCCAATGTAACCTACCGTGTCTACGACTATAATCGCGTGGACAAGAACGGTAAAAAACGGGAACTGCATTTTGATAAAGCTGTGCAGGTTATGAACATGAAGGTTGCACCGGATGTGAGTCAGAAACCGAGAATGGTGAAATACTATTCTGGCTGCTCTCGTGAACTACTTTGCCGCTGCAAATACTTTGAAACAGAGCGAATTCAGGTCACAAAGGGCTTTGCATTTTCTGTCATGGATGCCTCTTTTCAGGTGCTGATGTGCCTGAACGGATATGGTGAAGTGCAGACGATGGATGCAGAGCAGAAGCCGATGCGGTTCAGCAAAGGTGAAACACTGTTCTTACCGGCAGGACTGGGCAGATGCTTGGTTGTTGGTGATGCAGAGTTGATTAAGGTTCGGTGTTAAATCAGTCGGTGGTGAGGATGAATAAATGGCAAGAATGAAATTTATGAATACGGAGATTGATAACCTGACAATGCAGGAAACATTGCAGGCCATTGATCAGTTGATTCAGGAAAATAAAAGTGCATATGTGGTGACACCTAATGTGGATCATATTGTGCAGCTCGAAACAAATAAAGAACTGCAGGCTGTATACAAGAATGCATCTTTAATTTTGACAGATGGCAAACCCCTGCTGTGGATAGCCAGCTGGTATGGCACACCGATTAAGGAGAAAATATCTGGATCTGATTTATTCCCACTTCTGTGCAAGATGGCCGCTGAAAAAGGATATAAGATGTTCTTTCTGGGCGCAGCAGAAGGCGTGGCAGCAAAAGCTGCTGAAAATCTTATGAATAGATTTAAGGGATTACAGGTCGTGGATACATACTCTCCACCGTTCGGTTTTGAAAAAGACCCTGTGGAAATGGATAAGATTAAATCTATGATAAAAGAGGCAGCTCCGCACATTTTGATTGTTGGCTTTGGATGCCCCAAACAAGAAAAGTTTATGTACCACCATTGTGCAGAGCTTGGAGTTCCAATTTCCTTTGGGCTGGGGGCTAGTTTCGATTTTGAAGCTGGAAATATTAAGAGGGCTCCACGCTGGATGGCAAATCATGGGTTGGAGTGGTTATTTAGGATTACGCAAGATCCAAAGCGCATGGCAAAGCGTTATTTAGTCGATGATAGAAAAATTCTTGGATTAGCAATTAAGTACAGAAAATAAGATGGAGGAAGAGTAATGGGAGCATTTCAGAATATTGGTGTTAGCGATTACCTAAAACGCTATGGGTGGAAATATGGTATTCAAAGAGGTGCTTTCACTGCATTTCCGTTCCACGTTGTAAATGACTATGAAAATAAGAAAATACTCTATTATAGCAAAGTTGAGAAGAAACTGAAAAAGAAATATCTAAAATCTGCATCAATAGATCCAGAGGGATTAGAATTTGGAACAATAGAAGTTGATAATCCTATATGGGTGTATTGGAAGCAAGGATTAGATCAGGCTCCGGCTATTGTTAAAAGCTGTATCAATTCAATAAAGAAGAATGCTGATACTGAAGTTATTGTTATTACAGATGATAACGCCGAGCAGTATGTGAAATTTCCGCCATATATTATGGAAAGGCTAGCAAAAGGTACAATGTCAACCGCGGCATTTTCAGATTTGCTGAGATTTTCGTTATTGGAGCATTATGGTGGAACATGGATTGATTCTACAGTGTACTTAACAAACAAATTGCCGGAGTACATTACTAAGAGTGACTTATTTGCTTTTCAAGATTCTTTTGGATTGATAAGAAATCCTGCATTGATGAGTGTTTGGCTTTTACATAGTACTCCCCATAATGAGGTAATACGGAAAACTAGAAATGTGGCATTTAAGTATTGGGAAAATCAAAGCTATGTGGTTGAGTATTTGTTGCCCTATATAATTTTAACAATGATACTTGAACAACATCCGGAAACGTTTTCTAAAATGCCATATGCTAATAGTGATTATACTCATTTGATGCTAGAACATATAAATGAAAAATATGATGAAAACCTAATGAATCACATATTGAGTTTATCTAGTATCCATAAATTATCTTATAAATTAAAGGACGAGGCTTATACAAATAAAGACAATCTTTACCACAGAATAGTAGCCAATATTCTTGGGGGGGGGCAGAGCCTAAGTAACACAGAAGTACAAAATCACTAGAAAAATATAGAAGACATTCAGCTTATTTCATCGGCGATTACGAGAATCGAAAGGTACTTTATTATCGAAAATCTATGCAAAATTGAAAAAGAAATACCTGGTATATGCGGAGTGTGATCCAGTCGGTATAGGATTTGGAAATTTTGAAGTAAATAATCCAGTATGGGTTTATTGGAAACAAGGGTTAGAAAATGACAAGGAAAGTCAATAAAAGATGCCGTATGCTAATAGTGATTATTGTCATTTGATGCTTAATAATTTGGATTTACCGTTTGATGAGAATAAATACAAGCATATTACAGAATTGTGCAATGTTCATAAGTTGACATACAAGCTATATAAAGATGTTACGGAAGATAAGAATAATTTTTATAGCAGAATAGTAAGGAAAGAGGAATATGCAAAAAGTAGTAATCAATGGTGACTACCTTGCATTTAATACATTTGCAGGGGTGAGTCGCTTTGCAACAGAAATTCTTGCGGAATTGGATTTAATGGTGAAGGATTTAAAGGTTGAACTGCTTACACCAGAATATGTTGAGAGTTTGCCAAAGTTTAAAAATATCAAAATTGTAAAAATTGGACAGCAACCGATTTTGAAGTGGAAAAATACAGCTCTTCCACAATATGTTAAGAAACAAGAGGCTCTTTTAGTCGATTTGACGCAAGCCTTTCCGTTTGGGGTGAAGGGAATTACATGTGTGCATGACTGTATTCCTGAACTGGTTTCCACGGCATATAGTGGTGTGTTTGGAAAACTGGTGAAGAAGCCATTGAAACTAATTCAACGGAGAGCTGTTATTAAAAATAGTGTGGCAGTTATTACGGTAAGTGAGTTTTCAAAAAAAGATATCGCACGTTTATATCATGTAAATCCAGAGAAAATAACAGTTGTGGGAAATGCATGGCAGCACATTGAGAAAACAGCGTATGATGATGCCATAATTAATAAGTATAATCTTGAAACAAAGAAATTTTACTTTTCTTTGGGAAGCAGAGTAGAGCATAAAAATCTGAAGTGGATTGTTTCTGCGGCATTACAAAATCCAGAATCTGTATTTGTGGTTTCTGGAGAAAATAGTTACAGCAAAGGATTTGATGAATCTCAGTTTCCGAAGAATATTATTTTTACTGGCTATATCAGTGATGGAGAAATTAGAAGTCTGATGGCCAATTGCAAAGCATTTATTTTGCCGTCAATTTATGAAGGCTTCGGAATTCCTCCTATGGAAGCCTTGGCTGAGAATGCACAAATTATTGTATCGAATACCTCATGTCTGCCGGAAATTTACAGTAAGTCAGCACATTATATTGATCCTTATCAGTTAGAGAATATAGATTTGGATAAGATTCTTGCGGAGCATGTAGAGGACCCAGAAGCGGTATTGAATAAATATAGCTGGGAAAAATCGGCGAAAACACTGTATTCATTGATTTGCAGATGCATGCGATAGTAGAAGAGAATGCGAGGTATGTTATGAAAATTTTATATCTGATACTTCTTTATAACGGCGAGATTAATGGTGGACATACATACCGTATGGCTACAGCCAAAGCATTAAAAAATCTTATTGGTTATGAAAATTTAGACATTGTCTTATCGGAGCTGGATACATCTGATTGGGGTTGCAATGTTGTAATGCGAATGAAAAGCTATTCATCCGGAAAGGAAAAGCTGAGAAATTTATTAGAAGGTAACATTACACAGAGAAGCAACAAAGATATTGATGAAATCGTTAATCTTATTAATAAGAATCAGTATGATATTGTTTTGTTTGGAAGTTCAGAAACTGGAAAGCTCGTTAGCGAAGTTAAAAGAAGATGTAATGTAAAAACGATGTCATGGTATCACGATATTGTTGCTGATGTCATTGAGCGAAAGAAAAAGACAGAGTTTAACTTGAAAATGCTTCCAATTTGGAATACTGAAAAGAAGGCAGAGGGAACGGATGCGAGATTAACAGACGTTCCAATTGTTTTACATAGAAGAGATGCAGATCTTTTGCAAAAATATTGGGGTCGGAAAACGGATGTGTTTATCCCCATTGCATTAGAGGACAAGTTTGTTCCTTATGATTACAGTGCTGAAAGTGAAAAGAATGAAAAGCTACAGTTGCTATTTGTAGGGGCATACAACTGGTCTGTTAATGTGGAAGCTGCAAAATGGTTTTGTGAAAACGTGATGTCGAAGTTAAATGACTATGCTGTGCAATTTAATATCGCGGGATTTCAAATGGAAAACCTCTTAAAAGATGGATGGGTTGGGCAGTATAAAAATGTAAAAGTCTTAGGTACTGTTGACGATTTAGCTGAAACGTATAAAAAAGCTGATGTTGTAGTAGAACCGATTTTGACTGGATCGGGAATGAAGGTAAAAACCGCAGAGGCATTGATGCATGGAAAAGAAGTGATAGGAACACAAGAAGCTCTTGTTGGCTATGATGAGCTTTCCGATAAGGTCTGCGAAACGGCGGAGGACTTTATTAGTACGATAATTCGATATAGCACTAACAGGCCAGCACGGTTTGTTCCTTTAAATAGACTTGCATACGAAGAAAACTATTCTATAAAGGGTATAGAAAATAAACTTAGATATGCAATTAGTAAAGCGGAAAAGTAGGGATAGAGTGGAAATGAAGAAACAACCGTTAGTGTCAATAATAGTGCCAGTATATCATGTGGAAAAGTATTTAGATGACTGTGTTAGAAGCATATTGCAGCAGACCTATTCGAAGTTTGAGCTGATTTTAGTAGATGATGGATCAGATGATATTTGTCCACAAAAATGTGAAGAGTGGAAAGCAAAAGATGCTCGTATTAAAGTAATACATAAAATCAATGGTGGCCTTTCTGATGCAAGAAATGCAGGTCTTGAAATAGCTGGAGGAGAATATATTGCATTTGTTGACTCAGATGATTTTGTTCATGAACGTTATATCGAAGAACTTCTAAAAATAATTGAAGAAAATGACTGTGATATAGCAATTTGTGGATTTCAGAAATTTATGGATGGAAGGCCAATAGAAAATAAAGAGCTTAAACATATGGTTAGATGCTTGCAGCCGGTAGAGTGCTATCGGAGCACAGATGCTTATTATGATGTTGCATGGAACAAGCTGTATAAAAGAAGTGTTATTGGAGATATTCGGTATCCATACAGAAAATTACATGAAGATATTTATACGACATACAAGATCATTTTTTCTGCTGGAAGAATTGGAACAACTGAGGATGAACTGTACTTTTACAGGCAACGTGGAGATAGTATTATAGGAAACCAAACAGGAGCACCAGGAATTGATATTGAGGAAGCTCTTTGGGAGAGAATTGTTTTTTTTAAAGAAAGAGATTCTGCTGCATATGGCGAGGCCATAATTGCGTATATTAGCAATGTTTCGTTAATCAAGAAAGCAATTAGGCAAAAAAAAGTAATAATTAGCTGTGAAAAATCAGAAATACTTAATAGTCATATGAATGAAGTTTTTACAAAGCTGAAAGAATGCCATTATATACGGTTTTGGAAAAAAATGAAACTTACTATAAAAACTAAGATGTAAAGATGGAGAAGAATATGGTAGATAATATTGCAGTTGTTGTTACATATAATAGAAAAGAGTTATTGCTTGAGTGCATTGAAGCGTTGTTGTCTCAAACAGTACCAGTAGATATCTTGGTAGTTGATAATGCTAGTACAGACGGAACAAAAAGTGCAATAGAAAAATTTATAGGGAAAAAGGGCTTTTATTATTTAAACACGGGATCAAATTTGGGTGGTGCAGGCGGATTTAATTTTGGAATTCGAAAGGCGTATGAATATGGATATAAGTATATATGGATTATGGATGACGATACTATACCATATAATACGGCACTGGAAGAATTTGAAAAAAGTAAAAATGTATTAAAAGATAGAGAATGGGGATTCCTTTCAAGCCGAGTCGTTTGGAAAGATGGAAATTTATGTTTAATGAATTGTCCTGTTCAAGCAGACGAATGGTATAAAAAAATTAATTATATGGAAGATGCGTTGTTTCCAATAAAAAGCGCAAGTTTTGTTTCATGTTACTTTAGGCGTGAAACGATAGAAAGAGTGGGGCTTCCGATAAAGGAATTTGTGATTTGGAAGGATGATACTGAATATACGGAAAGAATATCAAGAATATATGAGAGCTATTATGCGGTAAATAGTATTGTATTACATAAAATAAATAGTAATGTGGCAACACCAATTGAAAAAGATAGTGAAGATAGATTATGGCGATATAAATTTTTGTATCGCAATATATACTATTTGGCGAAAAAAAATGGTAAAAAAGCAGTATTAGATTATTACTATGATATTGCTAAGGATATATGTAGAATTTTAAAGTCTACATGCGATAAAAAGGGAAAACGTATCTCTATTATTTGTAAAAGTGTATTAAGTGGATATAGATTTAAACCGGAGGTAGAATTCGTTGAAAATAAAGTGCAGAGGGTTAAGTGAATATATTTATATAACTACATATGCGATATATGGATTTATATATTTGCTTAATTCTTCATTGCTTGATATGGGAAAAGCATTGAACTATGTAACGACTTTAGCAACAGTAATACTGCTTTTGCTTATTTTATCAAAAAGGATTTATAAAACAAAAGAGTTGCTGTTTGGGATAATTGTTTTGGTTTGTTTTTTTATAGCTGCCCATGCAACAAATAGAAGTCAGTTGTTGATGTTTGCTTTATTGATTATTACATCAAATAACACATCATGGGAAAGAGCACTCAAAACTTCTTTTTTCACGACTATATGTAGTCTGCTTTACATTGCTTTTGCAGTTAAAGGTGGAAAAATTCCAGATTATACATATGTGCACAGTTTAACCCAGACGGCACATTCTGGAGGGTTTTCATATTATACGACATTGCCTTATATCGTTTTATATCTCATACTGGAATATTTGTATCTAAGAGGAAAAAAAGTTAGTTGGGTAGAAATTGTATTATTACAGGCAATGAATTATTGGGTTTATAACTATAGTACAACAAAGCTAACATGGATTCTTGGAAGTATTGCATTAGTGTTGGAAATAGTTTTCGTAAAGCTTGATTTCGCGACAATTAGTATTGCGTGGATAAAAAAGGTTGGGACAGTTGCGTTTCCAATTACTGCAATGGTGACATATTTGTGTTGTAAATATTATAACAGTAATAACCTTTTTTGGAACGCACTAAATATTGCATTGGGTGATAGAATAGGTCTTGCGAATAGAGCAATTAAAGAATATCCGATTACTATATTTGGTCAGTATATTGAAATGTATGGAAAGGCAGACATTGAACTGTCAAAAATACATTATTCTCGATACTTTTATATAGATTCAGGATTTATATATTCAATTCTGGGTTATGGAATATTGTTTACTATAGCGGTTATATTTATGTATTCTTTCTTAATGAGAACGGCAATAGAAGAAAATGATAAATCGCTATTTCTGTGGCTTATGGTGGTTCTTGTTTTTACAGTTATAAATAACACATGGGTTAGTTTAGCAATGAATCCGATATTGCTGTATTTCCCGATTGCCTTAAGCAAATTTATAAAAAATAAATATGAAAGGAAAAATAATAATGATATATGATTATTTAGTAGTAGGTTCCGGTCTTTATGGAGCAATTTTTGCTCATGAGGCAAAGGCTCGTAGAAAATCTGTTTTAGTAGTCGATAAGCGCCCGAATATTGCAGGAAATATCTATACCGAGAATATTGAGGGTATCAATGTTCATAAATATGGTGCTCACATTTTCCATACTAATAACAAAAAGGTTTGGAATTACATCACGCAGTTTGCGGAGTTTAATCGCTTCACCAACTCACCGGTGGCTAATTACAAGGGCGAATTGTATTCGTTACCGTTCAACATGTATACCTTTAACAAGATGTGGGGTGTTGTGACACCGGAAGAGGCTGCCGCCAAGATTGAGGAGCAGCGCAAGGAGATTACTGGCGAGCCGCAGAATCTTGAAGAGCAGGCCATCTCCCTCGTCGGCCGCGACATCTACGAGAAGCTCATCAAGGGCTACACCGAGAAGCAGTGGGGCCGAGACTGCAAGGACCTGCCCGCCTTCATCATCAAGCGCCTGCCTGTGCGCCTGACGTTTGATAACAACTATTTCAATGCACTTTATCAGGGTATTCCCGTTGGTGGTTATACCAAGATGATTGCAAATCTGCTGGATGGTGTTGAGGTTCGTTTGAACACAGACTATCTGGAGAACAAGGCCGAGTTGGATGCATTGGCTGATAAGGTTGTGTACACTGGACCGATTGATGCTTACTTTAATTATAAGTTGGGTACGTTGGAATATCGTTCGGTTCGCTTTGAAACGGAAACATTGGACAAGCCTAATTTTCAGGGCAACGCAGCAGTGAACTATACCGACCGTGAAACTCCGTGGACCCGTATCATTGAGCACAAATGGTTTGAATTTGGCAAGGATGAGAACGGAAATGACCTGCCAAAGACGATCATCAGCCGTGAGTATAGCAGCGAGTGGAAACCTGGCGATGAGCCGTATTATCCAGTCAACGATGCAAAGAATAGCTTGCTCTATTCTGAGTATAAGAAGTTGGCAGATGCAGAAGAACATGTGATTTTTGGTGGTCGCCTTGGTGAGTATAAGTATTACGACATGGATCAGGTGATTGCAGCTGTGCTGGATAAATGTGAAAAAGAAATTGTTTGAGGTCCTTAAGAAAAAATAGTATGAATGAACCAAGTGTGAAAAAAAATTATATATATAGGTTAATTTATGAAATTTTAGCAGTGATAACACCGTTTATAACTGCACCGTATGTGTCTAGAGTATTAGGAGCAGATGGAATTGGTGTATATAGCTATACATCATCATTAATGACATATTTTACTTTATTTGCAGCGTTAGGAACTGCGACATACGGAGCTAGAGAAATTGCTCAACATCGTGATAATCGTGCTGAAACAAGTAAACTGTTTTGGGAAATAGAATTAATGACGGTAGGAACTTCTATGGTATGCATAGTAGGTTGGTGCTTTGTCATTGTGTTTAGTCAAAATTATAGATGGTACTATATTGCATTGCTTCCGACATTATTAGGAACAATGTTTGATATTTCTTGGTTTTTTACAGGACTAGAAGAAATCAAATATATTGTTATGAGAAATATAGTGTGCAAAATACTTGGTGTTCTATTATTGTTCCTTTTAGTCCATGAAAAAAATGATTTGATTACATATTTGATTATAAATTCTATGATCAGCTTGCTGGGAAGCTTGTCTATGTGGACTTATATTCCCAAGATGACGCAAAAAGTTGATGTGTCTTCTTTGAAATTTAAGAGACATTTTAAAGAAACTTTAGTGTATTTTGTACCGACAATAGCGACATCTATATACACAGTTCTGGACAAAACATTGATAGGAGTAATTACAAATAGTACTTATGAAAATGGATATTATGAACAGGCCACAAAAATAATCAATATTATGAAATCAGTTGTATTCTCTGCAGTTAATGCTGTTATGGGTGCAAGAATCTCGTATCTGTTTTCAAAGAATAAAATTGATGAAGTTAAGAACAGAATAACAAAATCGTTGAATTTTATATATCTTCTAGCCTTTGGTTGTGTGTTTGGATTAATAGCAATTGCTGATAATTTTGTTCCATGGTTTTTTGGGGAAGGATATGAACCGGTTATACTACTTTTAAGAATAATGGCACCTATTATTCTTGTTATCGGAACAAGTAATTGCTTGGGAAGTCAGTATTATAATCCTAGTGGACAAAGAGCCAAAAGCGCAAAGTTTATTATTTTAGGAAGTTGCGTTAATTTATTATTAAACCTCATATTAATTCCACATTACGGTGCAGTTGGAGCAACAATAGCATCGGTGATTGCAGAATTAAGTATAACTTTTTTCTATGTAAAAATGAGCGATGGATTTATGAGTATAGGTATCATATGGAGATGTTCTTATAAAAGAATTATCGCCGGAATTGTAATGCTTGTTACCGTTATGCAATTAAAAAGGGGTCTTGCTTTACCGTTACTATGTGTCATTCTCTTACAGGTGCTGATTGGCGTAGTAGTTTATTTTGGAATTCTTTTAATTATGAAAGATGATATGCTACTTGAATTGGTTAACATTGGCTGTGCTACTATTAAAAAGAAAGAGGAGAAAAGCTAAAATGGTAAAGTTAGAACTGGACATTCCAGAAAAATTTTATGATGATGAATATTTATCAGATTTTCAAGTAACCAGTAGAATGAAAAAAGTATGGGCAGTCGAATTGGATCTGCTAAATAAACTTCTTAAAGTTTGCGACAAATATAAGATTAAGTTTTATATGGATGGTGGATCGCTCTTAGGAACGATTAGACACGGTGGATTTATTCCATGGGATGATGATATTGATGTCGTAATGTTGCGCCCTGAATATGAAAAACTTTGTAGTGTAGCGAACAAAGAGTTTTCTTACCCATATTTTTTCCAGAATTATTTTACAGAAAAAGAATATACACGTGGACATGCTCAGTTACGAAATAGCGAAACAACAGCAATTCTAAATAATGAAAAAAGCATGAATCTAAAGACAAATCAGGGGATTTTTATTGATATTTTTGTCTTGGATGGTGTGAATGAGAACTCCTCCAAAATGAAGAAACAAGAATCTAAAATTAATTTTATCAAAAAATTGATGTATATTAAAGTACTTCAAACCTCGCGATTTAAGTTGGTTAATAAATTATCCAGTTTTATTCCGTGGAAAATGTTAGCACTATTTTATGATAGAGCTTTGAAAATGAGTAAAGTAGAAAATTCAAGTAAGATTGCCAATCTTGGATTAGGCTTTGATTTCGGAAAGAGTGTAACGATTAGGGACAAGACATTTTATGATGAGTGTATCTTTATGCCTTTTGAAATGCTTAATGTTCCTGTTCCCAAGAGGTATGATGAGTGGCTGACTTTAAGATATGGAAACTATATGAAACCTAGTAAAGCAGGGGCTATCCATTCTGGTATTTTTTTTGATACAGAAAAGTCATATAAAGAGTACACTGAATAATTAGGCAAGGGTGACGGAGAGGAAAAATAATGGAGAAACAGAGAATTGCATACATCGATTTGGTTAAAGGTATAGGAGTTCTCTGTGTGTTGTTGGGACATCTTATTCCGAATGATGATGTAGTGAAACCAGCGATTTATAGCTTCCATATGCCACTTTTCTTTGTTGTAACAGGTATTCTATTAAAGAAAGATCCAATTAAAATCAAAGCAAGTAAAAAATTCCGTCAAATTATTATGCCATACATGGTGTGGGGACTGATTTTTTCGAGTTTTTCTTTTTTAAAATTGGCACTTATCTTATACGGAACAAATGAATCTTTAATAATTGCAGGAAGTGGATTATTGAATATGGGGTATTAGGAAAGGAGAACTTTAATGGAAATTATGAAGGATAGTAAAATCGCTGAGGTCGTTGGCAATAGTACTGTTTTAATTACTGGGTCGACAGGCATGATTGGTCAAAATGTTGTTAAGCTACTGCTGAGATATAATGACGAATTTGACACCAACATTCGTGTTATAGGACATGCCAGAAATGCAGAAAAATACAAGAAAATTTACGGAGGTATGTTGCATAGGAATGATTTGTGTTCATGCTTTTGTGATGTGACTGCATTGAACATCAGTGAAAAGGTTGATTATATTGTTCACACAGCATCCATTACTGGTGGGAGCAAGCAGCATATTGATTATCCAATGAGAACTATAGGAACATCTATTGACGGAGCACGTGCCGCATTAGAAATGGCGCGTGAACAAAAAGTTAAAGGAATCGTATTTTTGTCATCATTAGAGGTGTATGGAAATACTGGGCAAGACAAAAAGTATATTACTGAAGAGGATGGCGGATATATTGATCCGATGAATGTTAGAAGTAGCTATTCGGAAGGAAAACGTATTTGTGAGTGTATGTTTTCGGCATACGCTAAGCAATATGGGGTTCCTGCAACAGTAGCTAGATTAACCGCTTCATTTGGACACGGTGTATCTTATCGTGATAATAGAGTCTTTGCTCAATTTGCCAAAAGTATTTTGGATCATAAAGATATTATTCTTAAATCGACAGGAGAAACCGTTCGGGATTATTGCGATACGGAAGATGTGGCGAGAGCACTTCTGATTTTGTTGATAAATGGTGTTCCGGGAAATGCTTATAATGTTGCAAATATGAACACAGAAATCTCAATTCGCAAGTTGGCAGAAAGATTTATAGAACTGTATCCGGAAAGCGGGTCTAAACTTGTGTTTGATTTGTCAGAGGATGCTACTAAGTTTGGGTATAACAAGATAATGCGGAATGTGTTAGATTCACATAAGTTACAAAATCTTGGATGGAGCCCGCAATATGACATTGATGCCATGATAAAACATCTTGTGGAGTCAATGCAACTTAGTGAAGAAAAGGAGAATTAATTATGGCAAAGAAGTATAAGAAAGGTTTTACAGTGGGAACATTTGATATGTTTCATATCGGCCATTTAAATTTGGTGAAACAGGCAAAAGAATACTGTGATTATTTGATTGTGGGTATTCATTCGGATGAATGGGTAATGCACTGCAAAAATAGACCGACAGTTATTAATTATGAGGATCGCGCAGCTATTGTTGGAGCAATAAGATATGTAGATGAAGTCGTTAAAAATGAAACGCGCAGCAAAATGGAGGCATGGGAAAAGTATCATTTTGATGTGGCATTTATTGGTGATGACTGGAAGGGAACAGAAGTATGGAACAAGATCGAGGCTGAATTGAAGAGTGTGGGGTGTGATGTTGTTTATATTCCTTATACAAAGGGGATTTCAACCACACAGATTCGTGAAAAACTAAAAGATGCTTCGACTACAAAAATTGAGAATAAATAAAATTATGGATAAATACTCTACTCGAATAATGTTGAATAAAGATAGAATTATATATCTGGATATTGCTAGAGCACTGACGATTTTTTGTGTAATACTTGGACATGTAGTCGATTCAAACACGAGTACTAAAGATTTGTTATATGCTTTTCATATGCCGGCATTTTTCATTTTGTCAGGGATATTTTGCAAAGATAGTGTGGAATCGGTAGATGAAATTAAAGGATTTATTAGGCGTAGATTTTACCGATTGTTAATTCCGTATATTGTGTGGGGATGTATTTATAGCCAGTTTTCCTTTAAGAACCTATTGTATATTTGCTATGGAACAAGGGAAACCCTGATTCGTGCAGATTCCCTTACATCGCTTTGGTTTTTACCAACACTATTTGTGGCCGACATAATAGTTGAACTTATGATATATGCAACATCTTGGCTACAGAAGGAAGCGTTAGAATATGTAGGAACGGTTTTGTTTCTTGTGATTGGTTTTATGATGCCGCATACAAAATTCGGTGATCCACTAGGGATAGATATCGCATTTGTAGCTGCTTCATTCATGATGACCGGACATATATTGAGAAAAGTGATATTCCAAAAGAGAATTCGGTTACAAAAATTTGGAACTGTTTTAATATTAGGATTATTGGGCTGTGTTTGTCTAGATACAGGAATATATTTTAATAATCCATCCGTTGGATATGTTTTAATGGCTAATGCAATATACGGGAATGCGGGTGCTTTTCTACTAGGGGCTTTAGGGGGTACGGCTATATTACTAAGCCTATCTATAGGTATTGATTGCACCTTAGAGAGAAAAAATGCCTTAATATGGATTGGCCAAAACACAATGGGTATATTTTTAGTGCATAAGCCGTTTGTTGAACTATTTAGAAAATTTATAGGTGGACTGGGTTTTGATTATAATTGTATTCCACTTACAATGTTCATTGCATTGATGAGTCTGGCGTTGTCATGCATAGTTGTTCAAATAATCACGATGTTTATGCCTGCTTTATTTGGAAAAGATTAGTTTCAAGGAGAAAACATATGAATAATATTTATTTACTCGATTGCACATTACGTGATGGCGGATATGTGAACAACTGGGAATTTGGAGAAGAGAACATTATAGAGGTGGCTCGAAAAGTTGTTCAGGCTGGTGTTGAAATTATTGAATGTGGATATCTGAGTACTAAAAATGCTGGGAACAAAAATATAGCACGTTACACTAATATTCAGGATGTTAGTAGGGCATATGCTCCGGCTAAGAGTACTCATCAGGATTATGCCGTGATGGTAAACTATGGAGAGTATCCAGAAAGCCTACTTGAAATGGCTTCGGAATCTAGCCCGATTATTCGAGTTGCATTCCATAAAAAGGATCTTGAGGGCGCTTTTGAGTATTTTGAAAGTCTAAAGAAAAAGGGTTATCGTTTTTATGTACAACCAATGGGGGCGCTTAATTATAGCGATGAAGAATATGTTCATCTCATTAGAAAAACTAATGAATTGGAACCGGAAGCATTCTATATTGTAGATAGTTTTGGTGTTATGGAGTTAAAGGACTTTCGTAGATTGTTGTTCTTGACTGATAACAATCTGAAAAGCGACATCAAATTGGGATATCATTCACATAATAACTTGCAGCAGGCTTATAGCAATTCGAAATATATGGTTGAGCAGAATTTGGATCATGATTTGATTATTGATGCAAGCGTTTTTGGAATGGGACGTGGTGCAGGTAACTTAAACATAGAGTTATTTGCAAAATACTTAAATCAAAACTTTGGAAAGACATATAATATTGAACCTATTTTAGAAGTGTTTGATGAATGCTTAAAGCCGATATTTGCGAAGAACTTTTGGGGATACTCTTTGCCATTTTATCTTTCTGCAATCCACAACTGCCATCCTAACTATGCAGCATATTTTGCAGAGAAGAATACTCTTACGGTTCGTTCGATGCATGAAATTTTGACGATGATTTCTGAGATAGATCGAAATTCTTTTTCTATTGAAAAGGCGAGCGACTATTATACAAAATACCAAGAGCGGTATGTGGATGATCATGAAGCAGTGAATAAACTTAAGGAAAAAATCACAGGACGTACCATACTTATTTTGGCACCAGGATCATCTTTGGTAAAAGAACAGGATAAAATTAAAGCGTACATTAGAGCAAATAATCCGGTCATTTTTGGTGTAAATAGGATTTCGCGAGAATATGACTATGATTATTTATATTTGGCAAATGAGAAACGTGTATCAAGTTTGCCAACAGAAAAGGTAAAGGAGTACATAACAACCTCTAATCTGGACTTTAGTGAAGGAATTCGAGTTAACTATGCTTCTTATTTGTGTGATGATGTGGATATTTCTGATGATCCAACCTTGATGTTGATTAATTTACTTATGTCAATTGGCATTAGATCGATTACAATTGCAGGTTATGATGGATTTAGTGCAAACCCGGATGAAAACTATTTTGACGTTAGAATGTCTCTCGGAAGCAATATTGAATCAAAAATGAAAAAGAATGATTTGATTTATAAGCAGGTTCTTAAATTAAAGCAACAAATTGATCTTGATTTTCTGACTGATACATTATATTTGTAATGCATAAGAGGAATGGTAGGGTATGATAAAAACAAAGTAAGATTTAAAGTATTATATTGAGCAAGATAGAATTGCAAACAAGGTGAAGAAGGCATCAGCTTATCGGATAACATTTTATAATTACTATAAAAAGATTTGGAATTTCCTTTTTTACATGAGAAAATGTGAATATCACACAAATGCACGGGGGGACACAAACTCCTTGCCAAATACTATGAGATAAAGAAAGATGCTATTGGTTGAAAATTAGGATTTTCGATCCCAGTAAATACTTTTGAAGAAGGACTTTGCATACACCATTATGGAAGTATTGTAGTTAGTACTGAAGCTAGGATTGGGAAAAATTGCTATTTGATAGGTGATGTTTTTATTGGTCAGACAAGGAAACTTGGAGCTCCGATTATTGGTGATAATGTTGGCTTTGGAGCAGGCGCAAAAGTAATTGGACCAGTTCGTACGGGATCTAATGTGAGGATTGGAGCCAATGCGGTGGTGCAATGTTCAACGCAGAAGATTAAGAAACTATAGTCCAACAATTATTTCGAATAATTGTTGTGCAGGATTTATTTATCATGACCTTGGTTTAAAGTTTAATTCGCCGACGATTAATTTGACAGTGAAAAATTTTCCGTTTTTTATTCAACATCTGAAACACTACTTGGGGTGTAATCTAGTTGAAACAGATTATAGCAACAAATATGGATTTCCAACTGGTAAGTTAGTATCCGAGGTATATCCAGATATTGATATTTTATTTAACCATTATGAGAGCTTTGAGGAAGCAAGAAAAAAATGGTTTGAACGTGTGAAGAGAGTTGATTATTCAAATATTTTTTATATCATGGAAACGTATGATAATTTCTTTCCACAAGAACTTGAAGAATATCAGAAGCTACCATATTCAACAAATAAAGTAGTGTTGACGCATAAAAGACATCCAGAGATGGCTGATGCGCATTATATTGGAATAGGTAATGGAATGAAAAAATTCAAGGGAGGGGATACATTCAAATTGAGACCCTTTTCCGGAAAAAGATATCTTGATGATTTTGATTATGTATCTTTCTTGAATGGGAAGGAAATTAAGGAATAATGAGTGATAAGGAATTGTCAAATAAAGACATACAGATGAGTAAAGGCTATGCCGTAGTTAGCATGCTCATGCTTCATCTATTTTGTCTGCGGGGGGGGGGCAGTGATAGGAACGCCCTTGATTTGGTTAAATGAGGAAACCCCGTTGATATATTACCTGGGTTGGCTTTGTGCAATTTGTGCGCCGACATATTGTCTTTGTAGTGGTTATGCACATTTTCGACAGGGACAGAAGAATGGGCTAACGTTTAAAAAGAGGATAAAACGATGCCTGAAGTTTTTAATCTGCTATTGGCTTGTTGTTTTACTTGTATCCATAATTGGGATAGTATTTAGTTCTGATGCAATACCTGGAAGCCTATGGAATTGCTTAGCTAATGTTTTTTTACTAAGCTGGTCTTATACTGGAATATGGTGGTATGCGTTTGTTTATTTGATTTACGTTTTACTTTCTCGGAAGATATTTGGTGCAGTGGAGAAAAGAAATGGCCGAGTAGTGCTGGTTCTACTGATAGCTCAATTCTTTATAATTGAGGCCGCAAATAAAATTATTCCGCAATACATTTCGGCACATTGGCTTTTAATGTGGATATGGGAAAGAGTATATTACCTTTTAGGAGCTCGTTTACTCTGTTATATGGGCGGAATGTATATTGCCCAGAAGAATATTATTAGTGCAGTGAAGAAAAGATTAGATAAAATTAAGCACAGTAATTTGATGATTCTTGGAATACTGCTGGCATTGGCTTTTGTCCTGATTATTTTAGACAAGGGAATTTTGATTGTATTTTATACTTTTCCTGTTTTTATAGGATTTAATTGCCTAAAAAAGAATGCTAAGTTTTCCAAAGTTATGCTAATGCTGGGAAAATATTCGACATATGTTTGGTTGATACATCCTTTTATATATCGTAATGCGTTCCCTCAAATCACACAGATTTGGATTAAATTGCGTTTTCCTATATTGTTGCTGGGAGAACTTCTGGTTATGTCTGTGTTAGTATCCTGGCCGTTAAATAAGATGTCATCGGAATTAATAAAGAAGTTGAAAGTCTAAGTTATATGCCACAAATAGTATGAGGTACCGGGTGTCAGGCACCAATGGTAGGTAGTTTCTATTAAGTTAAGGGACTACCTATTTTTTTGTACTTATTTCAAAATATACTTGACAAAACCTCAAAAAAATGCGGCGCTTCGCGCCCTTTGATTGTTAGGGCAAGGCCCTGTTTTCTATTGTGGAGTTTTTGGTTCCCAAGAACGCAGCTTAAAAAAACAAATAAACCACCTGCTATGCGGGTGGTTGGAATGACTTTAGCGTTGTGTAGCATTGCCCACATTGTGGTCTGACCCCAATGTGGGCAACCTAGTGTCAACTTAAGACAAGTGCCTGTTCAAGTTAATAGCTGACAGTGTGAAAACGAGAAAAGAGGAAGGCAGATTTGAAAAGAAGACGCACTTTAATAGAGCTTCACAGAAAAAGCTCTATTAACAGCTATTGATTTTAGAATGCAACTTTTTTATTGTTAAAATGTGTTCTGCTTATTGCTTTGTTCTTCTTCCGCCGGAATGTTCTTCCAGGCATAATCTGAGATCTGCATCGGAGAGATTCCTTATATAGTCTATCAATTGCAGATAAATCGAAAAGATTACACAGGATTTTGGGAACTATTGTTTTGATACGTCCGATGATAAATGTCCGGTTTGCTTGGTATCGATATTTATTCGTACTTTTAGCGGTAATCTGAATTTCTTCATCAACTTGATTCTTAATAAGAGATGACAGATTTGAGAGAAGTACGTTGATATAAAATTCTTGAAGTACCGAAGTGGTTGTTGCCCCGGAAAATTCTTCAATAGCAAGACGACTTTTCAATTCCTTATATTTTGTTTCGACCGGCCAGCGATAGAAGTAAAGCTCGCGGAACATCTTCTGAGAAATATGTGAATCAAAAAGATTGGTGGCAAGCTACTCTTTTGTTCCATCACCGAGAGTAACTTCGATGACTATTATCTTGATATCCTCAGTTCCGTCTTTTGTGTTGCCAGGAAGAATAGTGATTATGTCGCCAAAGCATTTCTTGGCAATGTTATAATTCTGCTTCAAGCGCATAAGGCAAAGGTGCTGATGCTCGACACAGTAACGAAACATATCTTCAGAATAATAGCCACGATCAAAGATTATAACGCTGTTTTGATAGATATTTAAATCTTCTAAATTATGCAAATGCTCTAAAGCAGCAGAACGTTCAGATGCAAGATATCGCTGAAAAGAAGCATGGACGATATAATCATCAAGAACATCATAAACAATGGAACCAAGTCCCATAGTAAAACGGCGGCTTGGATCAGGATATCCAAACATTTCACCGAAGAATTCGAAATTCGATTTGGAATTAGGCAATTCTATTTTGGAACCATCAATGGCAAATAAATGATATCCATTCCAAAGTTTACGAGATGGGAGCTGCTTATAGAATAAATCAACCGATAAATAGTAGAGCTCTTTGAATAAGGCAGGGTTAATAAATTGGCGAGCCTTTGACAGAGCCTGCTTTGAAATGTCAGGGAAATCAAGGCATTCAAGATCTTCCCGAATACGGGAAAGATTTTGAAACATGGAGGCTTTTGAAGTATAAAGCAGATACATAATTACCTGAAAAAGAGAAAGTTTTCGTTTGCGAACAAAATGATTTTTTACACGATGTGGTTCCAGTTTTTCTGGGGTTGTGATATAATCCTTAATGGATTGGATGATATTTTTGCAGATGTCAATTCGATTCATATGATATACCTCCTAAAGTGTAATTAAGGTTCGTGGCGAGACGAACAATTCCTTAATTAATAGGTCGCGAAGCGACCTCACTTTTAGGAGGTTTTGTCAAGTACTTTTTTGTAAAAAAAGAAAAGAATTCCTTCAAATGCCCATGAAATCAGGGCTGAAGGAATTCTAAAATTTTTCTAAAATTCTTAAGTTGACCACAGTGGTGTCAGGCACTTAAATTATTACGAAATATTGTGGACGAACTTTCGCTGGCATTGGCATTGAGAGAAGATGCGGATGAACAGCCTGTGACAAGGAGCGTGAGAAAAATGAATTTATCAAAAATACATCATATTGCAATCATTGTATCTGACTACGAAGCCGCTAAGGATTTTTATGTGAACAAGCTGGGGTTCTCTGTCATCAGGGAAAACTACCGTCCGGAGCGTAAAGACTGGAAGCTGGATCTGCGTGTCAATGAGCAAACAGAGCTGGAGATTTTCGCAGAAGAAAACCCGCCGAAGCGTGTAAACCGACCGGAGGCCTGTGGTCTGCGTCATCTTGCGTTCTGCGTTGATAGCGTGGAGCAGACGGTGAATGAGTTGGCAGAAGTCGGTATTGAATGTGAGCCGATTCGGGTTGACGATTATACCGGAAAGAAGATGACTTTCTTCCATGACCCGGACGGACTGCCGCTGGAACTGCATGAGTAAAGAGGTAGGCAAAATGATATTCCGTAAGGCAGAAAAAGAAAGAATGAAAACAATCTACTGTAAGCAGAGAAATATGCTATATGGAGCAGCTATTTTGAGATTGCAAAAAAATATCAGAGCATAAAAAATTCAGCTTGCAATAATAGAATTCTCATGTTAATCTAATACCACGCAGTTATCATTCTGATGAACTGCAAAAAGATCTATGAACCAAATCGGTAATTATTCAATAAGCTCAGAATTCCGGGCAGATAATCCGATGACAAACCCAAAAGATGAATATTGTTTGAAGATTATGTGATTGAGGAAGTTTGTTTTTTCAAATATCTGATTTTAAGGGATAGTTACTTCCATAGAAAACTATCTTGTGTTAAGATAAATATAACTTTAGAATTCTCTTCTTCAGGCAATCATTCATCCCACAGAAGAGAGGAGAATTCTATGAAAGAAAAGCATATCTTAGAATTGTCAAAACTTCCGCCGGAAGAGAAAAATGAGACAAGCTTGTTGCAGTGGATGCGCTTTCTTGGAGGAAAAACCAGAAAGGATTTTGAAAAAATGACAAAGAAAAATTCTGAATTGGAAGAAGCATATGACGTGTTGGATAAATTAAGCGCAGATGAAAAGAAGAGGTTAGAATACGAGACAACTTGTCATTTATCCAGTAAGATGGTAGAATCAAAATACATTGGAACGCGTGATATTTTTTGACAAGATGCATCTTTGCAGTTGTAGCAGTAAAATGTCGGAGAGGAGTGGATGACATGACTTTTTTAAATATTCCGAAAGGAAGATCGGATTTCGAGACAATTCGTAGAGAGGGATTTTACTATGTCGATAAGACAGGATTGATTGGTGAAATCCTGAAGTCATCCGGTACTCAGGTTACATTAATAACTCGCCCCCGTCGCTTTGGAAAGACATTGGGAATGAGTACACTTGAATGCTTTCTGGATATTCAAAAAGATAGCAAAGCTTTGTTCGAAGGTTTGGAAATTTCAAAACAAAGAGATATTTGCGAGGAATGGATGAATCAGTGGCCTGTGATGAGCTTGAGCCTTAAGGCGGTTGAGGGAAATGATTTTTCAACCGCGTATATGCAGCTTGTTTATGAAGTCGGAGAGCTTTTTAAGAAGCATGAATATCTCATGGAAAGCCCTGTGCTGAATGCAGAAGAAAAAAAGAAGTTTGATGACATTCGGTATGGACGAGCGGGGAAGATCGAAGTAATGCGTTCGCTTCAAATTCTTTCAGAGTTTTTGAGCAAGTATTACAATAAGAGTGTAATACTTCTTATTGACGAGTATGACGTTCCTATGGCGAGAGCAACCAGCAATGGCTATTATAAAGAAATGCTTGAAATAATGAAGGGATTTATGCAGGCATTAAAAGATAATCAGTGCATTAAACTTGCTGTTATTACTGGCTGTCTGAAAATTGCAAAGGAAAGCATTTTCACAGGTACAAACAATTTTGTCTCAAACACGATTACATCCTCTCGATTGAATGAGTACTATGGATTTGTTCAAAATGAAGTTGATAGAATTCTTGAAGATGCAGAAATCAAGGGTAAGGGAGAGGTTATGAAGAAGTGGTATGATGGATATCATTTCGGAGATGTCGATGTTTATTGCCCCTGGGATGTGATGTGTTATGTTGATGACCTGCAGAAGAATCCTAATGCAAAACCAGATGAATACTGGAAAGATACAAGTGATAATGCAATTATTCGTTCATTTATTGATTATGCGGGTGCAAGCATTACGAAGAAGCTTGAAACACTGATGAATGGTGGATATATTATTCAGAGAGTGGATGAGAATTTAACTTACGACTATTTACATTCTTCTGAGGAAAATCTGTGGAGCTTAATGTATTTGACGGGATATTTAACGCAGGTTAGAGATTATAAGATTGATGATGGCTGGCAAGACAACATGGTGGCACTGAAAATTCCGAATTTGGAAATCAAGCAAATTTTCGAAACAGAAGTTTCTAAGTGGTTTGAGGATAGTTCTAAAAAATGGAATAGAACGGAATTGTTTTCATCTGTATGGAATGAAGATTGCGATAAAATCACAAAAGAAGTGAGTGCATTATTAAGGCGAACTATAAGTTACCATGATTATGGGGAAGACTTTTACCATGCATTTTTAAGTGGTATTTTTGCAGGAGCCGGATATCAGGTGGATTCAAATAAAGAACATGGAGAAGGCAGAAGTGATGTTGTTGTCTGTGATACCATCAATGGTCACGTGGCTATTTTCGAGGCTAAACGTGCAAGGTCGGTAGATGAACTGGAATCCGAGTGTGAGAAAGCATTGCGGCAAATTGATGAAAGAATGTATGCAAGGGATTTTGAGGACGAGTATGACAGTGATCATATTCATTGCTATGGCATTGCATTCTATAAAAAGCGTTGTTTGGTAAAGAAAAAATAATAAAATAAACAAAAAACAGGAGTCGCTGCGTACGACAACGGGTAACGCAAACCGACTCCTGTTTCATTTTTTTACTTAATCACCAATATCAGTATGTCCCTGCTCGAACTCCCATTGGAGACCGTATTTGTCAATAAAGTAGAAATACCGCACTTCACTGAGGATTTTAGCTGTCTGCTGCTTCCTTTCATCCATTTCTTTCATATTCTGATCAAAGAAATGAACTTCATCCGGATAGGTCTCGCTGATCTGGAATACTTGATAATCGTCAGTCTCATTGATCAGACGTGTGTCCGGCATGGATTTAATATGTAAAAATGCTTCGTCGATGTTCGTGATTTTCAGTGCTACATGACGTGCGCCGCTGACATCGTTGGCAGCGAAGAAGACAGGTTCTTTTCGTCCTTCCGGTGAATGGTACTGCATGAGTTCCAGTGTCAGTTTTGTGCCCGGTACATTTACAAAAGCGATAGAGACATCGCCGTCGGCAGCTTCTTTGACAAATCCGCCGGCTTTAAAGAAACCTTCGTTTCTCCAGTGGGACAGATAATGATCCGGTACAACGCCCAACAGTTTCTGGTAATAGTCAACCGCCTCCATCATATCATCCACGAAAATACATACATGGGATAATCCGGCGAATTTTGGCATAGCAGCCTGTACATTTGAGTTCATCATTTAAATCAGATCCTTTCTTCATAAATTTGGGTCACAATGATTAACGATCCAAAGAATGTTTTATTATGTGTAAGTATAAAAGAAAAATGCAGAAAAAACGCGTTCCTTTCGTGAAACCGTGTTTTTTCTGCGTGAAATAGTGATCTGATTTTCTGCAAAGATCAGCAGTTAAGGATGACGCATGCTGTCAGAATACCGTCTTCCATCTGATAACGAATATTTCCATCGTATTTATCAATAGCCAGCAGGATACTTTCTATCCCGGTTCCTTTTGGCTTGATGATATCATTTTCGATCACAAGGTCCGTTTTACAAGGGTTACTGCACACAATCACAAGTTTCTTCTTTTTCATACGGAGATTTACTGTGATCTCATCCCGGGAACCGCATTCGATACATCCGTTTACTGCATTTTCCAGAAGATTTGAAAGGATCGCAACAAAATCCATATCTGCAATTGTTATATGTTCCGGTGTGTCGGCAGTTATAGAGATCGGAATTCCTTCTTTCTGTGCTTGATTATAAAAGTTGTTTAAAATGGCGTTGGCTGTAATATGTGGGCAAAAATCAATCTGACTTGCCACATCCAGGCTTTGGATAAATTCTTCTATATAATGTATCGCTTCTTGTGGCTTCTGTTGTTTCAGAAGCAGGTCAATGTTTTGCATGTGATGTCGAAAATCATGACGCATGGCTTTGGCGGTTGATGCATGTTCTTTGGCCATGGCAAGCTGTCCTTGCAGGTATTGTACATTTTGAGTGATCAGTTCCATCTTCACTTCGGCATTCATGTGTTGGATCGTGCCAAATACAATCCACAGTACTGCACAATAAATCATCATGGTTGTGATAAACAGGATCATCTGTTCGACGGTATGACCATCACGCATGAGGAAGTTGATAAGCGTTGCAAACACGGTTAAAAACAGAAAGGACACGAGGGAAATAGAGTACCAGGTCCGTTTTCTGTCTCCGGGCACTGTACGCATATAAGGACGCGCAAACCACAGATACAGCAGGACTGCAGGAACATTCAACAGTATTCGTACCAAGCTTCGTATATACATCTGTTTTACAATGGATAAATTCGGAAATAATCCATTACAGATTAAAATAGAAAGGCAAATGATGATGCAGAACAAATTTGCGTAAGTAAGGATCAAAAATATTTTTTTGCTGAAACTATCAGATGAAGTATATAGGAAAAGTAGAATGGCAGGCAGAATGGTTCCTACAAATGAAAATGGAATCACATACGGAGAATCTTTGCCAAGCAGGGAATATGCAAGTATAGCCCATACAGTGAAGAATATAGCGTAAAGTCCATAGAGCAGAACTGTTTTTTTGATCGAATATTTTCGTTCTGTCATAGAAGCAAACCAGATGATATGTGCTACAACAGTGAGTATTGAGGTAACAGCCAGATGATTCATTGTATCATTACATCTCCTTCAGAGTGATCGAACTGCTGCTGAGTTCGGAATTGATAATCTGAGTATACCGTATCGTCAAGGGGATGTCCACTTTATTATTTTTCTAAAAATGATTGGAAGAGTCAGATTTAT
>PVMQ01000704.1_pt1 | contig 28646 bp, 26 predicted proteins | sample 1853411 | NCBI WGS metagenome assembly PVMQ01 (sample SAMN08533513, study PRJNA380276) | Human gut metagenome, whole genome shotgun sequencing project.
TCTAAATCCACATGAGCTTGCTCATAGGTGGATGAAAGACCTTGGGACCCGCCCCGATATGAGCATAAAAGTGGGAGGATAATCCCACGATATGCGAATATTGGGGTGCTATGTGCCAGTGGCACATGTTTAGCACCGACCGAAGCGGAGCGTAGAAAGGATTGTGGGAGTGCAACGCACGGAACAATCCGTAGGCATCATAGTTGGGGACTTTTGACCCCAACATCATTTTAACAGAGGATGAGGATTATTATACTGTTTGCATTGTGCAGATATGCACACTCCTGCACTTTCATCTCGGTAATTGAATTGCCGAGGATTCCCGCTTATTCTCCTAAAAAAAGAAGCACAACCGTCTCCGGCCATGCCTCTTTCATTATACTTTTTAAAATCACTCTGTCAGTCTCCCTGACGGCAGTAAATCTTACAGATTTTCTTTGAAGAATTTCTCCATAGCTTCTGCTGCTGCATCTTCATCCGCACCTTCACAGGTAACGGTTACTTCTGCCCCCTGCTTAACGCCCATGCTCATGATTGCCATGATTCTCTTAACGTCAGCTTTTTTGCCGTTGCTGCTGATCTCGATCGTTGTGTCTTTGAATGCTGCTGCAGCTTTTACAAGCAGACCTGCCGGTCTTGCATGGATACCCATTGAATCCTGAATTGTGTAAGTAAACTGTTTCATCAAAAATCCCACCTTTTCGTTTTGTTGTATAAATCGTTCATCACCTGCCAGATCTGCCTTGGACAGTTCCTCCTGATGTATTGCGACTACTGACGCAATCATATCAAAATTTGCATCAAAAGTCAAGGCAGAGCAGCTTTTTTGGAACAGCCGCACAGCAGCGTCATGCCAGGGCAGAGCAACAGTACTGCCCTCTTTTTCTCATCCCAGCACCGTCGTCTCCATGATCTGATCGTGTACCTTTCGCTCCTGATTCTCTTCTTCGCTCTGATTTTCTACATTCTGAAACTCTTCATCGATACGGTCCTGAATATCCTGCAGACACTCCAGCAGCAGAGGATTAAACTGTCCGCACTCACCGTTCAGGATCATTTCCACTGCTTTTTTATGCGAATATGCCTTTTTGTAGACACGTTCGCTTACCAGTGCATCATAGACATCTGCGATCGATACAACCTGGACTTCGATCGGGATCTCTTCGCCCTTCAGTCCGTCCGGATAGCCCCTGCCGTCATAACGCTCATGATGCCATCTGCAGATATGCATAGCCAGCTGAACCAGCTCTTCATTCTGATAAATACCGACGTTTTTCAGGATAGACTCTCCGATGATCGTGTGCTTTTTCATCTCATCAAACTCTTCCGGTGTCAGTCTGCCCGGTTTATTTAGGATCTTGTCATCGATGCCGATCTTGCCGATGTCATGCAGTGCAGAAGCCGTCGTGATCAGAGAACGCCTCTGTGCCGATATCTGATATTTATCCGTCTTCTGTACCAGACGCTCCAGAAGCAGTTCTGATAAAATATTGATATGTAATACATGAAGTCCGCTCTCACCGTTTCGAAATTCTACGATCTGGCTTAGGATACTGATCATCATCTGGTTGTTCTTTTCTTTTTCGTAGATCTGATCGGTAACCAGCGTCACCAGTTTTCTCTGTTTTGCATACAGTTTGATTGTATTATACACCCTCTGACATACTATTTTTGCATCAAACGGACGGTTGATATAATCTGATACGCCAAGCTCATAAGCACGCCGGATATAAGGTTCTGAATCCTCACTGGAGATCATAATGACCGGAATGTCCTCGATCCAGTGGTTATGTACCATCACATCCAGCACTTCAAATCCATCCACAACCGGCATTACGATATCAAGCAGCACCAGGGAAATCCCCATGCCGTACTGCTGCAGGAAATCCAAACATTCTTTTCCGTTTTCTGCCTCCAGAATATCAAAATCCTTTTTCAGCATCTCTGAAAGAATGGCACGGTTCATCTCCGAGTCATCCACGATCAGAATCTGCTGCCGTGCCTTTCTGTTTGCCACTCCCGGTGCAACATAGGAGGCATTATCTTCCGTAACAACCATATTTTTATGCTCTTTTGCCTGATACATCAGTTTATCTGCCTGCATAACTGCATGCTCGACCGTCTCTTTTGAGGATATCACTCCGCCGATACTGACCGAAAGCTGAAGCTTTGGAAATCCCGGTACGTTTGCAGCATGGATATCACTCTGGATCTGGACCAGTTTATTGAAAAAATTTTCTTTTTTGATGTTCTCCAGAATCAGAATAAACTCATCTCCACCGTAACGGATCAGGATATCCGTCTTGCGGATACAGTGTTTAACTGTCTTTACCATCGTTCTGAGTGCGGCATCTCCCACACTGTGACCGAGCGTATCGTTGCACAGTTTGAAGTCATCCATATCAATGACAGCCACCCCGGCATTTTCATTCTTTTTCTTGATCTGCTCTTCAAAATAGCGACGGTTATACACACCGGTCAGTGCATCTTTATACAATCTCTGATCATACTCGATCAGCTGATTGACCAGCTTTTCACAGCCACGGGAATCCACCAGCGTATCCATCTCCATGTATTTGACAAGCTCCATCACGCAGTCTCTTCCGTCTACTTTTATGTATCTGGAAGTGACCTGATAAACCTCATCCTCGATAAATTCAAGCTTGGTCTTCTGTGTCCGCTGATACAGTGCCTGCAGGGAAGTGCAGTTTTCACATGGATGGTCTTTATTCCATATTTCATAGCACTCACTTTTCTCTTTTTCGTCTTTACAGTCCAGCTTGCATCTCTTATGCATCTGCTCCAGATGTTCTCCATCCAGCAGCCGCACAACGGTAAAGACTTTCTTGAAAAGCTGCATTTCGTCTTCTGCCTGCTGCCTTGTTATACCGTTTGCCGATTCCATAAGTTCATCTCCTCACTGCAATTTTCTCTTTCGCATCCAATCTTCTTCCGATCTTTTTAAAGTTCTGATTCGTACTGCTTTAATACAGCAGTCAGGGCATGGTATTCTTTTTCAACCTGTTCAAAGAGCTCTTCGCTCTCTTCGATCTCTCTGCCTCGCAGTTTCTCTGTCAGCTCTGCACTTACGTTATAAAGCCGGTCAAATCCCAGGTTGATGCATACGCCTTTCAGCGTGTGAGCTGCACGGAAAGCTCTTTCTCCATCTTTTGCTTCCAGGGCATTTTTCAGATCCGAAAAACTGCCGTCCTTTAAAAACTTCAGTGCAAATCTCTGGATCATCGCTTCGCTGCCAAATCTTTTCAAAATGCTTTCGTAATCAGACCCGGTCTTTTCGTAACATTCTCTTATTGTCATGTCTTTCCTCTCTTCTTGCAGAATCGAAGAAAGCGGATATTTCATCCGCTCCTTAGATCTATCTTAAGTAACTGTTATCTTATTCCATACTTTTCATTATATGATGTTGGTGTCAAAAGTCCCCAACTATGATGCCTACGGATTGTTCCGTGCGTTGCACTCCCACAATCCTCCCCAGTATTCGCATATCGTGGGATTATCATCCCACTTTTATGCTCATATCGGGGCGGGTCCCAAGGTCTTTCATCCACCTATGAGCAAGCTCATGTGGATTTAGACCTTTTGACCCTGGCATCATTATATAAGAAACCGTTCCCATTGTCCACTGCTATTTGTGTTCGGTCTGATTTAAAATGCACCCTGCAAACTCCATCCCGGCTTCGGAAAGTTCCCTTATTCCTTCCGTCAGGATCCTTACATCAGCAAAATCCTGTCTTACAACAAAAACACCTCCGTCCACGCAGGAAGCAAGCATTACCGCATCCGACAAAATCCCGGCCGGCGGTGTGTCCACGATCACCAGATCTGCCTCCTTTTCCAGCTGTTTTATGATCTCTGCGATTTTCCCTGTGCCAAGGATCTGCTGCGTGGATGACAGGCTTTTCGTTCCTGCAATGACACAGAGCTGTGTATCCCGACAGCGGATTTTTACCTCCTCTGCCGTTCTCTGCCCGGTCAGGACTTCATACGCCCCTTCCGTACCAGAATCCAGCTGAATCGTCCGGCAAACAGCCGGTTTTCTTAAGTCCGCATCGAGCAGAAGTACCGAATATCCTTTCTTTTCCAGCCCCAGTGCCAGATTGCAGGCAACGGTGGTCTTTCCTTCCCCGGCAACGGCACTGGTGACAAGAAGCGTATGCATGTTTTTCTTTTTCAGCTCCTTTTCCAGTCTTGCACAGATGGCATACCGGGCATCTAAAAAGGCAGCCGATCTCTTTTTTGCCCTGGTTTTCGGAAGACTTCCCAGATAATGGATCTGCGTCAGTCTCTGCAGATCTTCCCGGTTTCAGACGGTCTTTTTCGCCATGGCACCAAAAAGCACGATCAGAATAAAAAGCAGGCTTCCACCCGCTGCCCCTTCAAGAGCTGCCCTTCGACCATCCGGAATGTTGTCCGGCTGATGCGGCACACCGGATTCATCCAGAAGCTCCATCTTCAATACACCGGTCACCGGATGCAGGATTTCCGGGTAACATGCCAGCACTGCCTGCAGAAGTTCATACGCCCTGCCGGCACTTGCAGCCCTTGCCCGGATCGTGATCAGATTGGTATCTTGAACCACCGATGCATCGATACTTCCCGGCATGGTCTTTGTCCCCATCTTTTCACATACTTTTTCCCGCAGTACATCGCTCGTTAAAATATAAGGAAACACAACGCCGATCTGTTCTGCTACTTTCTGCTCATAGTTTTTATTTCCCGCATAGACAGAATCACTGCTCACCGCATAAGCAGCAAATGCAGTATAGACCGGCTGATAAGTTTTTTTCACAAGAAAAGAACAGGCAGCTGCCCCAATCCCTGCAAGAAGCAGCAAAAGCCACCAGAAGCGTCTGCCCTGTTTCCACATCGTCTCTGCCAGAGAGGTAAGGTCGATCCTTCCATCCTCCAATCTCATCTCACCGTTCATAATGTCCTCCATATCTGCCGTAATGATATGCATACTGATAGCCATAAGAGGCCATCGGTCTTAAAAATTCCACATGTGCATTGTTGTAGACACAGCCAAGATTTTTCTCTCCCTGTGCATTTAAAAGATCCAGTGCCGCATTCAGATCTTTCGCCTGTGCCCGGTGCTCTGCAACAACCAGAAGTGACGCATCCGCCATCTGTGCCATCTCCTCCGTATCCGCATTCTGCAAAAACGGCGGCGTATCGATGATCACATAATCATTCTCTTTTTTCAGGTTCTCCAACAATTTCTGAAAATTTTCTATTTTCAAATGTCCTTCTTCATCGGCAAGCCAGGACGCATTCTGCTTCCGGAAATCTGCATTTAACAGAAAAACCTTCTCTTTTCGCATCGAAAGTGCCAGTGCCAGATTTTCCGCCACGGTCGATCTGCCCTCTTTTTCCAGCACACTGGTCACAAGCAGTGTCTGTGCCTTTCGCTCCTCCATCTTTTTCTGGACGTGCTGTGTCAGTTTTTGCAGGGATTCCATATAGCGGAAGCTGATCAGCGGATCGTCTATGCGGATGTCAGTCCGTTTTTTTCTGTTCCGCTCATGCCAGAGCGTGCCAAGACGTCTCGCCTCCAGCTTCTGTTCAATGTCTTCCTCCGTGCGGATCGTATCCTTCAGCCAGGACAGCCCGCCGAAGATCAGTACCCAGCATGCTGCCGCAGCCAGAAATGCTTTGATCATAATATTTCGCCGCTCAAACGACTGATCCGGCGTAAGCGGAACCTTCGGTGCCTTTAAGATCTCCAGGATTGCATTACCTGTCATATAGTCCGATACCAGGCTGTAATTTTTCAAAATAGACTGCATCAGTTTAAAGCAAAGCTCCGGTGAGGCCGCAGTGACCGCCAGATTGATCAGATTCGTTCCCTCCACCGCCTCTGCCGATGCACTGCCTGCAAAATCCGCAAGATGTATCTCTTCTGCGACTTTTTTCTGCAAAATACTGCTGTTTAAAATCTGCTCAAAATGTTCCGCCATAACCTGTGCCGAACTTTCATTGTCATAGACATTATTCGGAAGTCCCTTTTTTGTCACATAAAGTGTCGCCTGGGAAGTGTAAGATGGCTGATAGTGCCACTGCATCACAGTTGCCGCAAGCAATGCCGCCGAAACGGCAAAACAGAAAATCACCAGCCACTGCCGCAGAACATCCGTCAGAACCGTATACGACAGTGCCCTGTCCACTCCATCCATCCTGTACTCACCCCGCCTTTGTTCCATTTTCTGCTCCTTCCGTCTCTTTCTGCCCTGTTTCTTCTGTCGCTTTTTCTGTCAGATTGGTTCCTTCCGTCTGCTGTCTGTAATCCACCATCTCAAGCGTGACCGGAACCGTCACCATATCACCGCAGCTGTTTGTCACCTGCAGCCAGATCTCATATTCTCCGGCGATATTCAGGAAAAACACCGAATCCCCCGTGATCTCCACCTTATTTGAGATATCTCCGTCGATGCAGTCTGTCGCATAGACACTATCCAGAATATTCTGTGTCCCGACCGGGAAAGAAAATGGCTTTGCACAGGAGATTTTCGGCGAATGATAGTCCGTGTAGATCAGCTGTCTGGATGCTTTCGCAACGTGGCCGTCCCGGTCAAATGCTGCATAGGAGACCAGTCTGCGTCCTTTTTCCAGAAAAGTCGATACACTCTCGATCACCAGAGAATCCGTGATATCGCCGTCTTTTTCATCATAAGCTGTGATTCCCTTTTTCCATACTTTCTCCGGATCTTTGACACTCACCTGGATCTCATCCTGATCCATGGATATTTTCGGTATGGTTTGGTCCGTTTTTCGTCGGATCTGGTTCTGATCCAGTGCATAGACCACCACTGAAAGCAGAAAAAGTGTGATCGCAAACCACCTTAATTTTTTCATTCCGTCTTCTCTTTCCGTTTCCGGTCTGCAAAAACGGCTGCCGATGCCGATACACAGGCAAGCAGAAGAGCCACGGACTCTCCCGTACCTTCTCCTGTTTTCGGTGAAACAGCCGTCTTTGTCACCGTACTTCTTCTTACATTCTCACTTCCAGGACTTATCACTGCCGCCTGGACCGGAAGTGCCAGCATACCGGACAGCAAAACTGCCGTGATCCAAAGTTTTTTATTTTTCATGATCCTTCCCCGCCTTTCGATAAAACACCTCTAAAACCATCTCATACATTGCCTGCTCATCCACATGAAATTCCGCATAAGTCTCTCCCATGGATGCTTCTCCTTTGATGCTTAAAATACCGGCATCCTGAAAACCGCCTCGAAAAAGCAGGGTTCCAAGATACGTCACTTCGGCTGCTGAAAGATTCGTGACTGAAAAATCCTTGATTTTCTGATACAGAGTCAATAAAAAAAGCGGATTCTTTCGAAACTGCTCTGCCGCTTTTCCTCCAAAAGCTGCAAGATACTGCTTCTGCCGCTCGATGCGGTCACTGTTGGCATCCGCTGTCGCTTCCTTTTCTTCCACCAGACGACTTCGCACATACCACTGTGCCTGCTCTCCGGTCAGCACCTTTCTCTCTTCTTCTTTCAGGGACGGATCCTGGATCGTCAGATCTTTGGTGACCGTCACCTCCACACCGCCGACTGCATCCGTCAGCACTGCAATGGCATCCAGATCCAGTGCCGCATACGCTGCGACCGGCATCCCGTAAAACAGCCTGGAAACGGCTCTCACCGTATTCTCACAGCTCTTCTCCTTTCCGTCCCCGTACGTGTAGGCAAGACAGAGCTGCAGCTTTTCCGTTCCGATAAAATTTCCAAGGTCTGAATAGACGTTGACATCCGTCATCGTATCTCGTGAGATCGCGATCAGGCGGCTCTTTCCGGTTTTCGTATCCAGCACAAGAAGAAAAAGTGCATCTGCCTGACCTGCCTTTCCATCTCCGACCGTGCCGCCCTCTTCAAACGCTTCCTTATCTACCCCAAGAAAAAGGATCGACACCAGATCTTCGTTGTACACATACTTCTCTCCCTGATATGTGACCTCCTTTCCCTGTTCGCATGCGATCTTTGCCCTGTCGTCTCCGCTTTGCTTTTCTTCTGGCAGATTTTCCGTTTCCACCGCCACATTGCGAAACAGTGCCTCTTTCCCCCTCATGCGAAATCCCTGAAAAAGTGCCACGATCGCCAGAATGATCACCAAAACGGCCGCCACACTTCGCATCACCCTGCCCGCTCTTTTTTCCGTCTGCATATTCCCACACCTTCTTTCTCTTTTTTACTGCCTGGTTTTTTCTTTTTTTCTCAGAACAGCCTGCACCAGGTAACGTCCGTCTGCCTGATCGGATGTGCAGGTGCTCAGGGTCACAAGTTTATCTTTTGCTGTCACCTTTACATCCTCTCTTGTATTCTGTCCCATGAAAATCCCGGCAAACACTTCTCTGATATACGCCCTTCGCACCTTTTTCTTTGAAAAATCAAATGCCCCGAGCAGATGCGTATCATCAAAGCGGTACGCCGCAAAAATTTCATATGTCAGCCGGCAGCCCGGCAAATAAATAAAAAATTCCGGATGTTCCGCAAAAAATGTTTCATCCTCAAAAAAATGAAGATTCTGGAACATCGAGCCGTCTCTCATGTTGTGCCCGTAAAGCACGGTCATCGGATCTTTAAAATCCCTGCTGTTTGCCTCCTCCGTATAAATACTTCCGGCAAACGCATATCTTCCGCTGCTGTTGTGCCTCAAATAATAAGTGTCATCTTTTTCTCTTTGCAGCACCGGATAATCAATCTGCGTATCCGGTATCCGAATCCAGGCATAAATATCCGGATTGATGCTCGAAAGCTCTGCAAAATCGATGCCTTCCGGCCTGTCATCCCCGGCTTCGGACTCACGTTCCATTCCCTTTGCTGCCTTATTTTTTTCTTTTCCCTGCTGCCCGTTTTTTGTCCCCACTGCGAACGCTTCCGCCGCATCCCGCAGTCTTTCATACGACTGTTCTGTCACCAGATTGCTGCAGAACCTCACGCCTGCATAAGAGGCAGACACAATCGTGACCATAAGTGCCAGATAAAACAGCACACCCCAGAATCGATGCGTCCCTTTCTTATCCCTCATTCCAAAACGCCCGCTTTTGCAAGATATGTAAGAAATTGACCGATATCCAGACGTGCCTGTTCTTCTGACACTTCATATTCTTGCAGAACCTCCTGTATCAGCTCTTCCCTCGTCCTGTTTTTTTCCATATGTTTCCACAGAAACGCCCCGCTCTCATTCAAGGTCACCAGACCGTTAAAAGTAAGCGCCGTATTTCCCACCGGCACCAGGATGTTTTCCCCTGCTACTTTCCGCAATACAAATCTCTTCGCCTCCATATTTCACTCACTTTCCCTTGTTGTATTCATCTTCTCTTTTCCCCGAAAATCCCATATTCTCTTAAAATCTCTTTCCTTTTTCTTCCAGTCTTAACGATTTCTTTTACCGATCCTAAAACCGGACCTTCTCTGAGATAGCCACAGAGCCTCTGCCCCCAGGCAAACGGCAGAAGATATGGATGCTTTTTCAGGTACGGAAAACGCCACAGAAGATTCTTTGCAGGCGGAAATGCCATGTAAAACAGACCGGGGAATATGCCTGACAGGCCTCTTTTTTCCGCCGCATGCAGCGTAAGGGTGCCACTGTGCAGGCGACTCCTTGTCCCTTTTCCATGAATGCCGGAGTGCAGGATATCTTCCATCAGTCTTTCCGTATCCAGTTTCATACTATTCACACCTTCCGGAAAATAGAACTGTTTTTCTTTAAAACCAAGATACTGCACACCAAGGCGAAAAATCGCCTCTGCAAACAGGATACCATCCGTCATCCGGATGCGATCCCAGAAAATCTCCCAGTCGATCTCCTTCTCGTAATGCTCGGCAAACAGCAGAATATCGCAGATCTGCCGTATCCCGACTCCAGAAGCAAGCAGATGTTTTCTGGCATGGCAGAACTGAAAAAACAGATGATCCGTCGGCTGCGGCATATTGATTTTTACACCTTCTGTCTCTCTTTCGATCGCCTGTTTATGGATCTCATCAAAAAATCCATTCCATCCAATACACCATTTTTCATTTTCCGGAAACAGCATCCGGTGCAGCTCGATCACCAGAAAGCCGCCTGTTTTTTTATAAGCCGTCTCATAGTTCTCGGTGCCAGTCTCAGGATTTAACTGCTGCATTCCATATAAAAGCATCGCTTCCTGACAGGTCTCAAACTGCTCTTTTGGTATCAGCAGATCCTCATCAGCAGAAAGCCTCGCATCCGGATTCGGATACAGACTGCGGCAGACGATTCCTTTTACCGCCAGCGGCTTTACACCCATCTGTTGTAAATGAGCGTACAACTCCAGAAATTCTTCGGTCATCGTCCTCTGAAGTGCCATCAGACGCAGACTCTTTTCCCGCACTTTTGCAAACATCACACGGTCCGCCAAAGCCGCTGCCCGGCACTCCGCCACCGCCTCATAAACCAGCGGCAGCACATGATGCATATCTGCCAGGGCAAAAACCCCTGACCACTCCTGCACGGAACGCTCCTTCCAGGCCACCCGCTGCCCGCGGATCCCCGCACGCAGTGCCTCCAGAAAAAGCTCCTGGTATTCCCTTGTTTTTATGAACATTTCAGTCCTCCCTGCAATTCAGAAAACATTTCTGCTATTTTCATTGCAAAATCCTGCCGAGGCATATTTTGCACCCAACTATGATGCCTACGGATTGTTCCGTGCGTTGCACTCCCACAATCCGCCCCAGTATTCGCATATCGTGGGATTATCATCCCACTTTTATGCTCATATCGGGGCGGGTCCCAAGGTCTTTCATCCACCTATGAGCAAGCTCATGTGGAGTTAGACCTTTTGACCCTAGCATCATATGATGTTGGAGTCAAAAAAAGACCACATACCGTTTTGGTATATGGTCTTTTTATCTTAGTGGGAGAAGACTCCCTCTTCTTCTATTCGTGCTCTTCCTTAACCAGATATGCCTGCACCAGGTAGCGGTAATTCTTACCGGCCGCATGGCAGGTTGAGAGCGTCAAGATCTTGCTGTCCTTGTCCACCTTCGCCTTCGTGTCAATGGATGCATTCATATTTCGCTGCTCTAAAATATCTTTCAGATAAGTCTCCCTGCTTTCCTCATCTTTTCCCTGATTATAATACATCAGCACATGACGGTTGTCCGTCAGATAGGCCGCAAAAATCCGATATTTCAAGATTGAATCCGGCGTGTAGATGGTCAGATCCTTATGATCTTTCAGGAATGTCTTATCCTCGTACTTGTGCAGACCTGCAAACATCGAACCGTCTTTCATGTTATGTCCGTAAAGCACCGTCAGATAATCATCAAAATCTTTGGCGTTTTCCTTTTCCGAATAAATCGCTCCGCTGTCACTTAAACTGGTATCCGCCGCATGGTTCAGATAGTACGTATTATCCGTGCTGTCCTGTACAACCGGATAGTCGATATCCGTTCCCGGTATCGTGATCCACGCATAAATGTCCGGATTTTCCTTCTGTAAGGTCTCAAAATCCACCGGAATGTCCAGCTTCTTCTTTTTTTCCTTTGTCTTGGATTGTTCCTTTGACTCCTGCGTATCGGTCTGCCGTTTCTCGGAATTCTGCTGCTGCATTTCTTCATAAGTCTGCCTGGCATGTTCTCTTTGTGTATAAATCCGCAAAACGACTGCCGTCAGGATCACTGCCGCAGCAAACGATATCACTGCGATCACCTTCCATGTTCTTTTTTTCACTTCGACTCACCTTCTGACTGTTCTTCGGTATAGAAGGTCTGAATGATCAGATCATAAAGTGCATCATCATCCACATAAACCTCATCATAGACACTGCCCTTCTTGGATTTCGCCTTCAAAGAAACAATGCCGTCTGCAGTAAAATGCATATCTATCGCCTCCGTTGCCAGATAAACCGAACGATCCAGGCTGAGATTTGTGACCATATCATCCGTAAGACTCTGATAAAGGCTGACCGGAAGTCCCATATCTGCTTTCATCGCCTTCACCGCCTGTCCCATAAAATTCACAAGGTACTGTTTCTGACGCTCCATACGGGAATTGTTGGAAAAATCCTTTTCCGTATCTCGATAACGTGTAAACTTCAACGCCTGATCTCCTGTCAGCGTCACCGCCGCCCCCTCTGCAAAGGACGGATCAACCTGCGTCATATCTTCCGGTACCGTCACCGTTACGCCGCCAACTGCATCGTTGATCATGGCAACCGCATTCATATTCAATGCCACATAGCCATTGATCGGCATTCCATAGAACAGGTTGGAGACAGCATCTACCATGTACTGACAGCTTGTCACCTTTCCATCCCCGAAGGAATACGCAAGTCCGAGATGATTCTTTGATTTTCCAAGATAATTTCCCTTATAATCAAACGTCTTGATCTGTGTCATGGTATCTCGCGAAATACTAATCATTTTGATCTCATCTTTGCTCTTATCCATAACCATCAGAAAAATGGTATCCGCCTGACCGCTCTCACCGGAAACATCATCCTTTTCTTCGATCGTATCACTCTCCTGATCAATGCCCATGACCAGCATCGTCACCAGATCGTGATTATAGCGGTAAGCCTTGCCATTGTACCAGATCACATCCGGGTCGGAAGAAACCTTTGCATCACTTCCGTCAGTGTTTTTTGAAATCATCTGATTTTCTGCCACACTGATGTTCTCATCCATATGTTCCTGTCCGGTCGTACGCAGTACATGATAAGCTCCGAACGCCGCCGTTTCCAGAAGCATCAACACGATCAGAATACTCAGCATCAGACGCATGGCATAAGAGAACGCACTTTTCCTGGAAAACGCATATTTCCAAAAAATCACAAGCACAATACCAATACCGGCACCGATCGTATGAAAGAGCAGATTCCCCAGATCAAAAACTCCCGTCTTTAAGACAAGCTGGAGTATCTCCACACAAAGTGCTAATGCAAACGATGCACCCATACTCTTCGCAGCCTGATACTTTCCTTTCATCAGGATCATGATCAAAGCTCCAGACGGAACAAAAGCGACCGTACCTGCTGCCACTTTTACCAGCGTTTCCATCACCCAGCTTCCTGTGAAGATCCCCATATCCACCGCAGAATCTCCGGATCTCTTTCCAAGAATGGTCACCGCCAGGATCAGCAGCACATAAATCGCAAACATCAGCCACACACAGATGGCCCTGCCACGCTTTCTCTTTTTTTCTCTCCAGGATGGTGTCACAAAAACGTACACAATAAGCAGAAGCAGAAAGCTTACGGCTGCCGCCGCATATACCATGTCCGGCAGTACGCCAAGCGGAGTCGAAACTGCCTCCAGGCCTCTGCTGATACTCGTTAATACTCCCATAATCCTATCCTTTCACTACCAGCTCCAACGTAACCGGAGCAGATACATTGCCGTCACTGTCCATCGCCGTGTAAGTCAGCGTATAAGTGCCTGCCTGATCCGTACTGTAATCACCGTGAACCTCGATCTGACGGAACAGAGCAGAACGATCATCGGTATCATCCGTGATTTCAGATACCTGCGAAACCGCATCAAACGCATCGCCGACCTTGATCTCTATCTTTTTCTGCTTTAATTTCAGGACCGGCTTTGACGGATCTGCAGCGGCTGAAGTCCGGGTTTCTGTCTCTTTTGTTTCCGTTTCTTTTTCCGTTTCCGATGCCATCTCTGTATCAGAAGTTTCTGTCTTTGCAGTACTTGCTTCTGTTTCTGTCTGAAGCTCATACCCGGCAACCAGCATCGTCTGCTGATCCTCACCCTGCATCTCCAGTTTCTTCCCGATTTCTTTATAAGAGGTCGCAGCCATCATCACAGCCACTGCTGCTGTCACAATCATTGCAACGGTCAGCCATCTTTTTCTTCTCATGTGTTATGCCTCCACTATAAGGAATCTTCCGTGTCCATATCGTCTTCTTTCACATCTACATATCTCTGATACTTGCCATATTTGCCGTAGCCATATTTTCCATATCCGTATTTTCCATATCCATATTTTCCGTAAGAAGTGAATCCTTTCTGACTTCTGTTGATCAGATAGCCAAGCAGTTTATCCTCCTGAATAAAAGATTCCATTCCTTTCTCAATCTGCGGAATTTCTGCCATGTCATGACGTACAACATAAAGTACACAATCTGCATATCCCGCCAGGATCGCAGCATCCGAAAACAGATATGCCGGCGGTGTATCGATGATTACATAGTCAAATTCTGATTTAAGAAAAGTCATAAGTTCTTCCATTCTGCTCTCATCCATCAGGCTGGATATATTGCCATGCACCTTTCCACCCTGAATTACCGTCAGATCTCCTTTTTTCTGCAAAACCTCTTTAACCTTGGCATTTCCCTTCAGATACTCTGCAAGTCCCTTCTGTTCTTCCATTCCAAGCATCTCTGCAACGGATGGCTTTCTGAGGTCTCCATCGATCAGAACTGTCTTTTTCTCATGCTGCATAAATGCCAATGCCAGATTGACTGCCGTCATACTCTTTCCTTCCTGCGGAAGCGTACTGGAAACGAGCAGAACCTGTTTATGCTCCTGTTCCATCTGTTTCTCGATACGAAGCTGAGCCGCCTGCACAGACTGCTTAAATCCCCAGTCCACACGCTTGTTGGTCAGCAGAAGCTGCTGTTTCTTACTCTTTTCACGTTTCTTGACTGCAATCTCCGGTATCAGACTGATGCATCCTTTGGATGTGATCTTCTTCATATCACTTTCTTTGCGGACCGTCCTGATCAGCTGTGCATACAATGCTGCGATTGCCAGACACAAGATCACGCCAGCCAACACACCCTCCACCAGCTGCTTCATCGCTGAATAACCATTTACGGGATTTTCGCCTGCCAAAGCCCGATCCACAACCTGTAATTCAATCGTACCATTGGATCCTGCCACCCATTCCGGATACATATTCTCCAGAAGATCCAGCAGCATATTGGCATTGTTATAATTGTTTGCCGTCACCGTAACAGAAAATAAGTTGGAGTTGTCCGTATATGCAGATGATATCACATAATTCGGATTGACATTTTCTTCTTCCACATCTGCAAACAGGCGATCCTTAAAATCTCCTGTTTTCGTAACCACGCTGATACTGTTGCTCAGTCTCTGTGCAATGGAAGCATCTGTATCCGAATCTCCGGTCTTATTCACCGCATAAGTCACTTTTGCCTGATACTGCGGAACATACTGTCTGTTTCCATAAATAATAAAAACTGCAGTCACGATCACGATCAGCAATAAAAATTGCAGCCAGTACTTCTGAAAACACCGCAGTGCATCATCCATCATGCTGAAAAGATCAATTCCTTCCTGACCGGCACCATATTGCTGTCCTGTTCTCACTCTTTCTGCACGTACTTTATCACTTTCCTGCATGCTGTCCATCCTTTCCGTAAGCGTATCCGTAGTAATAGCTTCCATACTTATACTTGTGATAGCCGTTTCCTGCAATTTTCTCGCCTCTTGCCATATTCAGGACACCACCGACTACGACAGATCCTGCATCCTCCAGAATATCGATCACATCATTGACCGATGCTGCATGCACTTCATCCTGTTTCATGACCATAAAAACAGAGTCCGCATATCCGGCAATGATCTCCGCATCACGTACAATGCCGATTGGTGCCGTATCCAGGATCACATAGTCAAAACTTCCGGACAGTTCCTTCAGCATATGTTCAAATCGCTCCGAATCAAACCATTTTTCCGGCTCAGAGACTGCTTTTTTCTGCAAAATACAAGAGAACTTACGCTCGTCCTGACCATATTCAATCAAAACATCCTGAAGTGTACTCTCTTCTGTCAGATAATCATAGAGCTGTTTCTGATCTTTCATATCAATATCAAAAATCTTACAGACGGCAGATCTTCGCATATCACAGTCCACCAGAACTACTTTCTTACCACGCTGCACCAGATTCAGTACAAGGTTCGCTGCTGCCGTAGATTTTCCGTCATTCTCTTTCAGACTGCTCACCATCAGCACTTTATAATGATTTTCGTGCATCTTTCTGCGAAGCTTTGTGACGATCTTGTCCACAGCTTCCGCATACTGCGAAGAAGTCCTTGGATCTGTGATCAGAATCGACTTCTGTTCCTGTTTTTTCTTTACAAACGGTAACGCTCCAAAGACATCCATATCCAGCAACTTCTGTGCCTGTTCGACACTATGTACTTTGTCAGTGAAAACTGCCATTGCTCCAACCAGACCACATCCTGCAATCAGCACTAGAAGTGCCACCTTCAGTGCACTGATTGGTGCATCTGCATGATTGACCGTAATCCCATTCCCTTCAAAACTTCCAATCTTCTTCAGCAGATATCCCGTCTGGAAATATCCGGAAAGTTTCGGATAATTGTCAATGCCGGCTTTCAACAGGCGGCATGCACTCTCCGCCGAACTGCTCGTCGCACTCATGACAATGATGTTGGTGCTTCCGGCTGCATATGCCGAAAGATTTCCCTTCAGCTTATCCGCATCCTTCTCCTTTTTTATCTGCTCTTTCATCATATCACTGTTCAGGGCACTGACGCATCGAGATACCGCTGAACTGATCCCATTTGAATTGAATTTTGTGCCTGCATTATCTCTTGGAATCACATAAAGATTGACACTTGCCGTGTAAGTATCCTTCTTATAGTGATCCAGAAAAATATAAGAAAACACGCCCGCCAGGCATGCAAACATCAGAATAAAGAGTGCATTTCTCATCAGGCAGCGACTTATGTATTTCACATCATACGATTGCACATTTTGATTTTTATAATGTTCCTGATTCATTTGCTCCCTCCTACTCGACTACCACAATCAGATTTGCATTGCAGTCGTATCCTGTCTCCTCCGATGTATAATGATAATTTACCGTATAAACTCCGGCCTTTTCCGTATCAACCTTCGAAGTGATTTCAATATTCTCCATGGAAATCTGCTTACTTGCCGTACTCTGCTGTTCGCTCTCTGAAGTCCCCTCCACAGATGAAGTTATTCCTGAAACTGCAAAGGTTTCTCCTCCCTCTTCGATATGATCCAGATAAGCACTTGCATCCAGCTGTTCGCCCTTTTCCATGTATACAATATACTGATTCAATATGATCTGCGGACGCTGATTTCGCTCATCGTATCCATCCTCATAGATTTCCACACTGATCGGCAGCGTCGTCATATAACCGACACTGTTCGTCACACTGACACTGCATTCATAAATCCCCTTCTTCGGCTCTCCTTCCAGAACTTCCTTATCACCATCCAAAGTAATAAATGGTGTGACATCCCCGTCAATACAGTCGTCCGCCGTAAAATAAGACAACAGATCAATCTCCTGATTTTCCGGAAAACGCAATGCCTGTTCAAAGGAAAAATGTGCCTGACGATAGTCAGAATAATGAAGTGTCCTTGTAAGAGATGCCATATTGCTTGATTTATCAAAGGCAACATAAGTAATCAGGAAATCACTGTCCGTGCCTTCCTTCTTTTTGATACTGTCGATCAGTATGCTGTCCGATACGTCCCCGTCCTTCTGATCAAATGCCGTCACGCCGGAGATCAGCTTCTTCTCATCCGCTTTAATGCTTGCCGAAAACTTCTCCGCATCCGCACTGAGAACCGGCGGTTCCATATCCTTTTGCTTCTGTGCATTTGAATAATAAACACAGCCTCCAATCAGGGAAAGAACACAAACTGCCCCTGCCAAGACCTTTCTTTTGTCCATAATCGCTGTACTCCTTTATGTAGTGAGAATCGGCATCCCGTTTAATATGCGGCTCGGATTCTCCGACAGCCACATACGAATCAGCTTTTTCGGATATCGCCTCTCAAGGTATGCCACCAGCCTGTTCATCGATGGGGTACGATACTCAAAGTCATGTGCATCCGAAGCCAGCACACTGACAATCCCATCATCCAGAAACTGTTCTGCAAGATTTCTGCATCTTCTTCCAAACTGCCCAAGAACGCTCCCTTTATTTACCTGAAGTGCACAGCCCTGTTCCGCCAGAAAGTAGGCAAACTCAGGATCCCTCTGCACAAAAAGATAACGTTCCGGGTGTGCCAAGACTATATTATACCTTCTCGTCTGCAAATCGGCAACATATTTATACACTTTTTCGACATTTTCTTCAAAATCAAACTCCACCAGGACATATCTTGTCCCATTTAACGTCAGAAGCTCCCCCAGATCCAGCAGATCTGCGGCCTTCTCATCCATAAAAATCTCCATACCTGAATAAAGCTTCACCGGAATCTCTTTATCACGCAGTTCCGCCTGAAGCCTCTCAAAATTTTCCCTGTATTCCTCTAACGTATAATCATAATAATTCCCGTGACTGGTCGCAGCCATATGAAACACCCCGCTGCGTGCAGCAAGATCCGCCATCCGCACCGAAGTCTCCAAATCAAAAGCCCCGTCATCCAGGTGCGGGAGAATGTGTGTATGTAAATCGACCATGAAACACCTCTGCTTTCTCTTGACTTCAAAATAATTCCACCATTATACTATCTGCAACAGCTTTTCACAAGCAATGCTTTCTTTTTTGAAAAGCTATACCGCCTATCCAGGCTCCCAGCGTATTGCAGATCACATCCGTCACCTGTGCCATGCCTGTCCCGGCCGCATACTGCCAGCTCTCGATCACAATCGCCAGAACCAGTGCCAGCCAGATCCGATGCCAGCCTATCAGCTCCCCGAGCGTAAGTCCCAGTGGAAAGTATAAAAAGACATTCATCAGCAACTCCCGAAAGAACTCATCCGAATAAGGTGCCATCACCACAAACTGATACAGACCGGAAGGTGTTCTCCCCAGCACCGTAAACTTGAGAATCAGAAAAAACGATACCCCTGCTCCAAACAAATTTAAAATCTTCCAGATGTCGATTCTTATATACCTTGCTAAAATCCGCCAGAGGATAAGCAAAAATAACATGATCAGAAAGATTTGGTGATAATTCCATGCATAAACATTTACCATTTATCCAATAACCCCATCAATAATCTTTTTTAATCCAGTTTTTCTTCTAAGCAGTTTACCTTCATCTGAAGTCTCGGTCCACATTTTTCTTTAAACTTTCTGAATTTAGGATCTTGAACCTTATGAGTTCTGGCTTTAGTACATACAATTCGATAGAAAAATACATATCCCTTCAGTTCTTCTCGGCACCTTTGTTCTCCAGCCTCTAACTGTTTTATAGCTTCGTCTATATTTCCGCCCTTCAGTTCAATAAAATATGCTTTTCTTCTGCTGTCATTAATAAGCAGATAGTCACAGCATTTTGTTTGCTTTATCAGTGCTCCATCCAACTGATAGTGTCTTAAATCAAATTGTCCTTGTGGATTAATTGCACGATGTTCTACTTTGCCTTTATCTCTCGAGACAACAATAGCCTGATTTTTCTCGCATAAAGAAGCATCCGGTGAAAGAAGCATATCAATCCACCTCCGCTCTGCTGGCATAATACAAATCTGCCATTTCCTCGTAATCATTATTTATCTCATCCGATGCCCCATCAATAACATCATTATTAATCGCTTCGAACTCTTCATCAACACAAGATTGGATATTTCCCTCTTCTACATAATACGCTGACATTTTCTTGAACTCTATCCATTTCAAAGGATGTATAATCCTGTCTAATTTCATCTTATCTACTTTTCCGGAAATCCTGTTTGCATACAACATATTATTGATTGTTCCCAAAATGTATGGACTATGCGTTGTTAAGAGTACTTTATTACCATTGTTTTTTGCCAACGAAATAAATTCTGTAATCAACTTTTGTGCATTAGGAAATAAATGCGACTCAGGTTCTTCAATAATAAAGTACGCTTTCTTGTTATTAAGCAAATAGTAGAACACAACATTTAAAATCCATACTGCCTCCTGCTGACCTGAAGACGCAAAATTAATCTTCACATATCTTTCCTGTCCAACCTGCAGTCTTTCTTCTCCATCAGTATTTCTGTATTCTCCATGCAAAATCTGTCTCATTAACTCAGCACACTGCTGCAAATTTTCTCGATCTATCCTGATGTCCGTTAATTCAATTTTATTTTTTATAAGTTCCTGTACACTGCTGGAAAAAGATGGCTTCAACTGCATAATCCTCTCCAGGTAATTCTGAGTACAGTAATCCAGACTTCTTTTCTGGTCATCATTCATGACACTATACATGAACATCAACTGAGAACTGAACAGCGTCATCATACTGCGACCTGCCGGAATATAAATTACCTCTTCACAATTTTCAAAGAAATCATCAATGCTCTTTTTCAGCCCCCCGTTATTGCGAGCAAGCGTCAACGCATCCATTTCCATTTTGTCATACCCTGCAAGAAAATCACTCAATTTCTCACTTGGCTCAATCCATATATAATTAGGTGAAACCGGATCATTCTTTAAGCAAATCTTTACATAAATAGAATTCGTATAATAATATTCCACGGACATATCATTATCCATACACCATGTCGAACCAAACGTCTGCAAAAAATTCGAACGTATCTCCTTTATTAGCCTGTTTTTGATAGATAATCTCATCGTATCATTTTCACCGAAAAAGCGTTTATTAATCTGCATTAATATGAGATTTTTGATATTCTTAAAGAAAAAAATACTTTTTGCAATCGTACTTTTTCCGGATGCCTGTGGTCCGGTCAAAACCATAAAATCATTTATCTCTACATCACAATGCCCAATAGGTCCTAACTTATTTATTACTATTCGCTCCATGATTCTCCTCCGCTTATTTTCATACACAGCCTAAAAGGACTCCCATAATCAAATATCCTCTATAATATCATTTTAATTCAATATTTCTTCAGCCCAAACGTCACTCTACTGTTCCCTAGACATACTCTTTCAGATATATATTTCCATGATTCAAATCCACTACTTTTATTTCGTGCAAATTATTAATAGCCTCTGCTACTTATGGATTAATTTTTAGGGCGACACACTCCGTCGAATTATTTTGCACTTACATTCTAATTACCATATATTCTTAGAATGTAATTACTTTTTAAGAAAGTCTCAACAGATCACATTTTTTCAGATACATACAGTGCATCATTTAACCACTGTATAATATTTCTTTCACCATTATCTCTATACCACCATCTGATTGGCTCACAGTTTATTTCAGGTAATAATTTCTTCTTTACTTGATTAACTTTTGATTCTGAAAATTTATTTTCCTCATTGTCTATTAAAATTGGTATGAATGTATTTTTATTTTCTTTACTTTTTTGGATCTCATAAGATACATATTCTCTCTGAAATGTTTCTTTGCTAATAAGAAGTATTGTAAATTTTGTTTTTAAAATTTCACTATCTACCCATTTTTTTATCTTATTCGAATTATTCGACTTTTCCTGTTCCTTAATGATAGTAAACATATTTGTCTTTTCACTATTAACGATATCTACAATTTTTTTTGCAATCATATTATCGGATTTATAATGATAACTAATAAATACTTTTATTCCTGAAAGTGCAATTCCTGAATATATTTTTTCCTTCAATTCAATTTCCGTTCTTTTCTTATGCAATATCAAAAGATTAATAATTTCTTTGATTTCAACAGAAATTTCATTTTCTTTTTCTAAAAAAAGTAATTCTTGTTTTTCTTTCTTTGCCAATTCATCATAGATTTCTTTTGCAGCAAATCCTGTTTTTTTTACTGGAATTATATACTTATTCCTGTCTTTTGCTATATAATATTCTTGATAAGTTCCCGAATTTTCATCTCCATATCCAAATACAATAATAGAACTGCTACATTGTTCTATCATTTTTCTTCGTATACGATTTTTATTTTCCACATCCGTTACTGACATCATGCTGCTAATATGTATATCATCATTTATCACTTCACCATTTAATCGATTCTTCTTACTCTGCAATACACCTGACAAAACATAATTTCCTACACCTGCACCAAATCCTGTATATATATGGAATCCATTATCCACTAAATCTCTGCCTAACATTGTCAAAAAACTTTCTGCTGGATTTAAGTTAAGGTCTGTATCATTCTCCATTTTAAACGAACCATAATCTGATAAATTTGTCGGATCAATTCCCCCTGATATAAAAACATTGTTAGTAATATATTTATTATACAAATGCTTTAACATAAGTGTAATTTCATCATAATCATTGATTAAAATTGTCTGTATTCCATATTTCACCATTGAATTACACCGTAATACCTGATAATTATTATCACGGATATATCTTTCAATATTATGAGGCTCAAGTTTATTATATTCATTAAGATAATCCATTAACTGTACTTTTCGCATAAAACAATAATGAGTCTGCGGTGCTTTTCCCTGTAATGTTTGTTTTGCAATACTAAGAATTCTCTCCAAATTAGGATCGTTAAAACTAAATCCGATAAACACAAATGATTTCCTTATCAATTCAACTGATAACATCCGAGTGAATATCCCTCTGTCAATATCATACATTTGATAATCTTCTTTTGTTAACACCACATCATCTGGAGAATCCTTGTCTCCGTGCATCTTATATATTGCAACTTCTCGACCTGTTTTATGATATTTAAAATCCTCTTTTTTTACTAACTTTTGATAACTTTTCCCCTGCTTTTTAATAGCCTGTTCTATCACATGATCGTAATTAGTTGTCCAGTATTCCGATATTGGCATTTTAGCCAACCAATTAATATTATCATTATTTTTTGGCATCTTATCAAATTCATTAAATACTAACGAATTCAGGCCTTGTCTTCCAAATTTATCCTTATAATATTGTGCCGTTTCCGTTAAATCAATATTCGAATTTAATCGCAACTGTTTGCTTATAGGTTCTAATAGTTTCTTCCAATCTACATACCCAGATGCAATTGATAAGCCAGCCCCAGCAAATATACTAATATCTCCCTGTTTCATTTTTTGAGATATCTCATCTAAAAATTTTATATTTTGTTCTGTTATCCTATTTAAATTATCCTCTTCAATTATTTCCCTATACCCCATATTCTTGCTCCATTCCAATAAGAATTTCAATTCTCTATTATAATATAGTATGATGTGGGTGTCAAAAGTCACATTTTCTGTGCAGAGATTTCGCTTTTAGCTTTTCGTTTCATGTATTTTTATAAGAAATTTGTTTCTCTGACATTCTGCTCATGGTTGTTGTTCTTTTTAACCCCAACACGCACAAAGTCCCCCCTGCGGATCATTTTCATTTTTTTCTTATACTGTTTTTGATTTTTTTGCAGATCCTATCCACCTTTTTGATACAGGATCTTTTTTACTTTCTCTGTCAGCAGGTCATCCCTGAAGATCCGGCTTACGCTCTTTCGTGTGATCCCGCTTCTTTCAAACCTCTGGATCCTCCGGTACAGGTACAGCTCCCTCATGTTGAATCCTATGATCATCAGGTTAAATATCACTTCCACTGCCGCATGGCAGTAACAGTGCTTTGCATGGTAGTACGTCTTCAACTGGTGGAACCCATTCTCTTCAATATCCCACCTGCGGTTCATCATCTCCCATAAAATCTCCGGGGGCGTCTGCTCGTAAGCGATTAGTAATCACCCGGTCACGACTTCCAGGGAACCTTAAATATTTAGGTTCCCACGTTCTTCTGGTCTTACTTTTTCGATATCTATGATTCCTGTACATCTTTCTTTTATAAATTCACTCCACGGCAGCAGCTGTTTTATGCCTGCGGGCTCATTTTTATAGTCCGGCATATACAGCAGCAAGGTGTAGAGATAATGATAGATATTCAGGTTGTTGGCCTTCGCTGTTTCTATGAGGCTTAATACAATAGCACTTGCTGTTGCTCCATCAGCGGTATCATGAAACAGGAAGTTTTTACGCCCTGTCACGTAGGTTTTTGCCCGGTGTTCCGCTGCATTATTGGAGATCTCACATCTTTCATCCAGCAGGTAATTCATAAGGGTCTCCTTATGATTAAAAGCATAGTTTACTGTTTTTTCAAGCTTGCTTCCACCAGCGGGATTCAGTGTTTCCAGCCATTTCCAGAATTCGTCCCATATGGCTGGTTCTGTTTTCTGGTGCTCCTCTTTTCGTTCCTCCTGTGGAAGCTCTTTGTAAAGACGTTCCATATAGAAGAGACGGTTACAGAATGCCACTCCTTTTTCGGCAGGGAGCAGGGAACTGTCATCAGCAGTTCCTTCCGGAGGCTCTGCAAGTTCCTGTTCCGAATTAATGTCCAGAAGTTTCAACTTTTTCTGACGTGTTTTCGGGACTGCCTCAAAGAACTTACGCCTGCAGTGGGCAAGACAGCAGACCAGGACAACATCCTCGATCCGGCCGTATGCACTGTATCCATCACAATGGAGCATCCCGTTGAAGCCACGGAGAAACTCTATCGGATAATCTCCACTCCGTCCAGGTCTGTAATCATACAGGATGATCGGCGGTTTCCCATCGGTCCCACTCAGGTAGGTCCACATATAAGATCTTGAAGTGGCAGTTTTTCCCTCTTCATGAAGCACCTGACAGGGAACCTCATCTGCATGGAGGATCTCTCTTGCCAGCAGCTCCTGATGCATGGCTTCATAGACTGGAGAGAGGTATTCCAATGAACAGTAATTATACCAGTGCGCTGCGGTCTCCCTTGGGACAGGCACTCCCTTTTCCATCCAGTCTTTTGACTGACGGTAAAAAGGAAGATGCAGAAAACTTTTCTGGTACATGACCATCGCCACCATATCCGGTGATGCGGAACTATGGGCAAAAAGTGCTGTTGGTGTTTTTGCTTCTACGATCGTTGTTTCATCCTCCTGCCGGCATACAGGGCACATAAGAGTTTCCTGCATGTAACGGACCCTTTCCACTTTTGCCGGAGTGATACGCAGTTCTTCCCGGACAAACTTATACCCCAGATGTTCCATTGGGGAACCGCAGTCCGGACAGATCCGTTCTTCCATTGGGACTTCACAGGGGATCTCTTTTATGGGAAGGGCTTCATACAGATCTGCACGGACAGACTTTTTTCTTCTGGTCCGTGTATGTTCTTTTACAACAGCCACCGTTTCTTCTGCCTGGATCTCTTCCTTCGGGTCAGAATGTCCGATCTTTTCACGGGATGTTCCAAAGATCTTTCTTTTCAGTTCATCTATTGTTTCGTTCAGGTTCACAATGGTGCTGCGGAGCTCTTTTACGGTAGCCCTGAGATCTGCAATGGTCTGTTCCTGTTCTGTATTCGTTTTTAATAAAAGCTGGATCATATCTTCTGCATCAAGCGGCATGGCATTTTCGTCCTTTGTTTTCTTATCCCTATTATAAAAGAAGTACAGGGATAAAGCAAACAGACGGGACAGCAGGTACCGTCAATCTGACGGTGCCTCAGATGTGGATATCTTTCCTAAAAGAATGAACGATATGCCTGTATGCTCATTCTTTTAGGAAAGATATCCACCTGCTGTTTTAAAATGGATGCTTTTTTTGCGTGTCATCCACATCGCATACGGATCAAGTTCGTAAACATCACGTATGATTGCCATAAGTCCGTCAAAGCTCTTGTGCATATCTGTACGTCCGGTGATAATGAAGATCTTAGATACCCAGGACAGATCACCTAACATAGGTCCTGCAGCACTGATAATGTATGAAATATGGTCTCACGGTCTGCTGCATTGGTGATCTCGATCTGAAAGCTGTGATAAGTGATCTTTATAACAGAGTCTGGAATAGTATCCGATTTGGGCTGTGCAGAGGATGGGCAGGCTGCCGGTTCCTCAAAAGAGAGCTATACAACTTCCTGTTTTTCTGAAAAAGAAGAATGGACAGGTTCCGGTATCTCACAGGCTTTTTGACGGAGTCTCCGTATCTGGTAATAAAAGTTGCTTGTATGGATGTGATGTTCCTGACACCAGCATTTATCAGAAAGACCACTGGAACGGCATTCCTGGATAAGATCCAGCCATTCTTTATCGGTACGTCTTGGATTTCTTTTAGGCATAAAATTCAACTCCTGTTTTTATTTGGAGTGGGATTAGCACAGTAACCAGAAGAACTGAAGTGAAATGGTCCTAAGTGCATAAAACTGAAAAGTTATAGAGATACCACTCCTTAGAGAGATTATCTCATAAATTTTAGGCATTGAAAAACCGGTGGCTTATTCATCGCTTACGTCTTTCCTCCCTTTACTCAACCTTTGACTCTTTTTCAAAGCGTTGATACACCAGCGACCATATATGATCAATAAGCTGATCTATGCTTTCATCTTTGTAATCATTTATAGCTTCCTGTATTTTTAACGAATTATTGGAATTATCCAACGCTCTCTGAAGCCAGACCTCCCTTTTTTCTTCATCTTTTTCATTTCTATATCCATCTGCTAATATAAGAAAAATTATAGTTTCAATTTCTTTTGGTAATTTTATTCTCTTGCTTTTAAATCGATGTTTGCAATATGCATTTACTATCGCTTCGCAATCTTCCATTTTCCATTCTGGTTGCATATCAAAATCCAAATTCACTTGCATAATCATTATAAGTAAAGAGTATATTGAACATTTTTCAAGCAATTTTTTATTCTTGTCAAAAATTTTTACAAATTCATTTCTTGTCTCTTCCTCAATATTAACAATCTTTTCTACATAAAGACAAGCCAATGTAAAAGCCGCCATTTTATTGTCTGGTTTCATGTTATCTAGATGTGTAATATACATTCTTACTAATTCATCCATTTTGGGAATATTTTTTCCATAATATATATAGCATTCAATAAAACCTTCTAATTTTTTAATTGCATTAATCCCACTCTCATGATCCATCTTCCATATCCAAAAATATGGTGCAACTTCAATATTAAAGCTTCCTGGTAATTCTCCTTTCCAATCAAGAACTTCCTGCTCAACTTCTGGTAACGCCATTGTATAATTATATATTACATCCCACGCCACTCTTAGCAGTCCACTATATGTAAAATATATCTTATGGTCAAATTCAAATATATCAGAAGATTTTGAAAAACTTGCTTCTGTGAGATGTTTCATTAAAGGTTTCAGCATATGCACGTACTGTGACCTGCTATTATATGCATTAATTAACGCAATTCCAAACTCATCTTTTCCTATAATTCTTCTGCCTTCCTGGTTGTCAAAAAAATTAATACTAACATTTTTTTCAACAAACAGACAAAATCTTTTAGATAGTTTCAAATGCTCATCTTTTAGTAAAATCTCCTTAATTCTTTCGACAGCCTCAGAATCTATTGACTCAAACACCTTTTCCAAAGCATTTTTCTTATCTTCTTTATAATCCTCCCATACTGGAATATATGAATCATAACTTTGTGCCAAAGATTCTAAACAGTATATCAACATTGAATACGCCAGACTAACATCCTCATTTAACAAACTTATTGATACATTATATGCTACTATACAGTTTAGTATTGTCATATAATCTTTTCTTTTTAATCCAATTAAATGTTCAAAAAAATTTGTACAACTCTTCACCTCTTCTTCAGAGAAGTTCCGATTAACATCTAATATCAAAGGCAAATATTCTGCTGGTACCGGATATCTACTATTTGCTTTTTTTCGACACATTTTTTCTATGACTGATTTATCCTCATCAAATACTCCCTTTAATACAAATGCCATAATATTCTTAAATTGCCGAACTACTTCTTCGTTTCCAACATTTACGAGTTCAAATCCACTATGAGTATTTTCCAACTGATTATCATAAAAAACATTATATTCTGCAATGTCTCCGGTATCTTCCACTGGTTCAATTTTAATATGTCCAATCTGTTTAATATTAGCACATTTTACATTAGAATACAGTTTTGCTTGACAATCATTATGATACCGATCTTCACTTCTATAGAACTTTCCAGTAATTATTTGCAACATATGCCATTCTCCCCTCTCATACACTTAAAATATTTTTTCGCTCTATAAGTTATACTTACTACTACCATACGCCAAGATAACGTCTATTTCAACCAAAATAGACATCATTTTACAATATTTCCATCCAAAATGTATGCTTAAAAATCATTCTCAAATACTGACATTTGCAAATTCTGCCCGAACGGTACACTTATTCTGAAATCTGCGGTACATTCATTCTGATTTAGCGGTACACGTTTTCTGCTCCAATCGGTACGCTTTTCCTTTATTATTGTGATGTAACTATTATTCATCACAGTGCAAAGGAGGAACTATTATGCACGACTACAATACTATTCTTGGTGTCATAGAACTTCGACTTAGCAAAGTCAGTTATGATACCGTACAAAAACGTTACCGGATTGGTCGAAGTGGAATCACATTGATTATGAAACGTTATAACGAGTCCGGATTATCACTGGATGATCTTCGGCAAATGCCTGCCTCAAAAATGGTTGATCTTATCTATCCAAAAGAAAACCTCAGACACAAGGATATTCCACTGCCTGATTTTGGAAAAATACATGAGCAGATGGTTCAGATGGGGAAACATGCTGATCTAAGTTTTCTATGGATTGATTACAAAAAAGAACATCCTAATGGTTATCAGCTCGCCCAGTTTTATAAGCTGTACCGCGATTTTATGGTAGATACTTACGGTACTTCTAAAACCTCAATGCCCGTGGAACGTAAGTGCAAAATATTGCTACGTTACTCATGAATTACGCTTGCACCAAAATGATAGATGCAAG
>PVMQ01000764.1_pt1 | contig 26218 bp, 22 predicted proteins | sample 1853411 | NCBI WGS metagenome assembly PVMQ01 (sample SAMN08533513, study PRJNA380276) | Human gut metagenome, whole genome shotgun sequencing project.
AACAAATTGCAGAAAAATTAGGGATTACTTATCTCTTAGATCGTTTCTTTATCAAGCTTTCCACCGGGGAAACACGTAAAGTGCTATTGGCACAAGCGTTATTACAAAAGCCCGATCTATTAATTTTAGATGAGCCTTTTGAAGGACTAGATCAACAATCTGTGCAAGATTGGATGGCGATGTTAAACGAACTGAAAAAAGAATGTGCAATCGTTCTAATCGTTAATCGTCTAGCGGATATTCCAGCCCAAGCGACCCATTTAGCTATGTTGGAAAATTTAGAAGTAGTACTAGAAGGTGAACGCCAATCTATTGAGCAACAAAGTATTTATCAACAATTAGTGTATGCGGAGCAGTCTGTTGATGTAGCGTTGCCTGAGCCAGCCTCACCATTACTAAAATTGCCTGAAAACCAACCGCACTTTGAGCTTAAAAATGTCACGGTTCAGTATGGCGATAAAGTGATTTTGGATCATTTAAATTGGGTTGTTCAGCCAAATCAAAATTGGTGGATTAAAGGACCAAATGGCGCAGGGAAGTCTACCTTACTTTCTTTGATTACAGGTGATCATCCGCAAGCATTTGCGAATCATGTGGTGATCTTTGGTAAACAACGTGGCTCAGGCGAAACGATTTGGGATATTAAACAAAAAATGGGTTACGTAAGTAGCCAACTGCATTTAGATTATCGCGTGAATTGTTCTGTGCTTGACGTGATTATTTCTGGCTTTTTTGACAGTATTGGTATTTATCAACAAGTGCCAGAGGCAATTCGTTTAAAAGCCATGCAGTGGTTAGCTCGTTTAAATCTGACTCATTTAGCCAAAAAGCCATTTCGTTCACTTTCTTGGGGACAGCAACGTTTATTGCTCATTACTCGTGCGATGGTGAAATATCCACCTGTTTTGATTTTAGATGAACCTTTTCAAGGGCTTGATGGATTAAATCGCAAGCTCGTAAAACATTTTATTGAGCAACTGGTCAATAATAGTAAAACGCAACTTTTATTTGTCTCTCATCAAGATTTAGATGCCCCGAATTGCATTACGCATCTTTTTGAATTTATAAGAGAAAACGGTAAATATATTTATGTACAAAGTGCGGTCTAATTTGATAGACTTTTCCTATATTTCTTCATCATTAAGGAGCAATCTATGGAAGGTTTATCTATTGCCGCAATCGTCTTTATTGTATTAGTTGTTGTGGTGCTATTTTCAGCACTCAAAACTGTACCGCAAGGTTATAACTGGACGATTGAGCGTTTTGGGCGTTATACCCACACCTTAATGCCTGGCTTAAACTTTGTCGTACCATTTGTGGATCGTGTTGGCCGTAAGATCAATATGATGGAACAGGTATTAGATATTCCATCACAAGAAGTCATTTCTAAGGATAACGCCAACGTATCTATTGATGCGGTCTGTTTTGTTCAGGTGATTGATGCCCGTAGTGCTGCTTATGAGGTGAATCATTTAGAACAGGCGATTATTAATTTAACCATGACTAACATTCGTACCGTATTAGGTTCGATGGAATTGGATGAAATGCTTTCCCAACGTGACTCCATTAACGGTCGTTTGTTGGCAATTGTGGATGAAGCGACCAATCCTTGGGGGATTAAAGTTACCCGTATTGAAATTCGTGATGTGCGTCCACCACGTGAATTGATTGATTCCATGAATGCGCAAATGAAGGCAGAACGTAATAAACGTGCGGAAGTCTTGGAAGCGGAAGGGATTCGTCAGGCGGAAATTCTACGTGCAGAAGGGGAAAAACAAGCCCGTATTCTGAAAGCGGAAGGGGAGCGTCAAGAAGCCTTCTTACAAGCAGAAGCGCGTGAACGTGCAGCAGAAGCGGAAGCGAAAGCAACCCAAATGGTGTCAGAAGCGATTGCTAGCGGTGATACCAAAGCGATCAATTATTTCATCGCACAAAAATATACAGAAGCCTTAAAACAAATTGGTGGTTCACCGAACAGCAAAGTGGTTATGATGCCACTTGAGGCAGGTAATTTAATTGGCTCAGTAGCGGGCATTGCCGAACTATTAAAAGGCGACAAAAAAGCGTAATTTCTTAAAGTGCGGTTAAAAATGACCGCACTTTTTCTCTCAAGGAGTTGATATGGCAGATTGGTTAACAACTTGGTCGGTATGGCATTGGTTAGTATTAGGTTTTGTATTATTAATCGCTGAAACCCTCGTACCTGGCGTGTTTTTATTGTGGTGGGGCTTGGCTGCAATTGTGACGGCAGGCGTAATGGCGTTAGTACCGAGTTTATCCTTAACCGCGTTAGCCGTTTTTTATGCGATTTTAGCGATTATTCTCTCGCTGCTTTGGTGGAAATACCAACATAGCAAAGATAATCAGGATCAATCACGTACAACCTTAAACCAACGGGATCATACTTTGTTAGGTAAAAAAGGCACAGTATTAGAAATCGGTTCTAACGGGATTGGTCGTGGTGCCTTTGGCGATACCACATGGCGTATCCAAGGCGAGCATTTAAATGTGAACGATCTTGTGGTGGTAGAACGCGTTGATGGCATTACATTGTTAGTTAAAAAGGTAACAGAATGAATCATTTAATTATTTTTGCACATCCCAATAGCCAAAAAAGTTTTGGTCGTGCCATCGTGGATCGCGTTGTAAAAGCAAGCCAACCGCTTGGCGTTGAAACCCATTTGCGTGATCTTTATACCATGGAATTTAACCCTATTATCTCCTTTGAAGAATTGCAATCGGCCAATAAGGGGATTATCCCGGCGGAAATTCAGCAGGAACATGATTTTATTCGCCAAGCAGATTTGATTACGATGGTTTATCCTTTATGGTGGATGGGTTTTCCCGCAATATTGAAAGGCTATTTGGATCGTGTATTAAGCCATGGTTTTGCTTATAAAACAGAAAATGGTGAATCCAAAGGTCTGCTTCAAGATAAAGCGATGCAACAATTTATCACCATAGGGAGTAGCGTAGCAAAATATCAAGAATACGGCGTGGATAAGTCCCTCAATCATTGTTTGATCAATGGTTTGTTTAATTATTGCGGTATCGAGAATGTGGATTACACTTTGTTCGGTGATATTCATATTATCGATAATGCTGCTCGCCAAGCGATGCTTGATGAAGCTGCCGAAAAAACAACAGCAAAATTGACCGCACTTTTAGCTCAATCTTGAGCACAATCATAGGAAAGCAACAGATGTCAGAAACTCAAGTTAATAATTTCTCTTTAATTAGCCGTTTATTCGGCAATTTATTTTATCGCAGCCCTACAGATCCTATTTTAAGTGGGGTATTTGATTGGCTGCAACAACAAGGTTTAAGTCAAGTCTGGGCACTTTCTACGGATAAAGAAAGCGAAGCGGCCATTGATAATTTACAGATGAAAATTGATTTAACGTTGCTTGATCAAGAATATCAAAAATTGTTTGGTCCAAACGGTAACGTGCCGACAGCTATTTCAAGTTATGATATGGATGTGCAACGTTTTGTGGATTTCCGCAATACTCGTAATGTGCCGGAGGCAGAGAACGTGGATCATTTCGCCTTGTTATTGCTTACAGCTTCTTGGTTAGAAGACAACACGGAATCGCTATCAGCTCAACAAGATTTATTCGGTGATTTCTTATTACCTTGTGCAGCGAAATTCTTAACCCAAGTGGAAACTTATGCAACGCTTCCTTTCTATCGTTCATTGGCGTATTTAACCCGTGAAATTCTTGCGGCAATGGCTGATGAGTTAGAAGAAGGCGAGTAGTTTTCATCAATAGAATAGATCTCTAAAAGAGATTTTTAGATGCCAATAAAAAAGCCCCGCGAATCAAAACGCGGGGCTTTTATTTAATGGAAGATCAATTATTCTTCAGAAGTCACATCTTCAGAGCCTTCGTCTTCATCATCCACATCACAAACACGCTCAAGACTGACTACGTGCTCATCTTCTGCAGTACGAATTAAACGAACCCCTTGGGTGTTACGGCCAACGATGCTCACTTCACTTACACGAGTACGCACTAAGGTACCCGCATCAGTGATAAGCATAATTTGGTCGGTTTCTTCCACTTGTGTCGCCGCAACGACTTTACCGTTACGTTCGCTCACTTTAATCGAAATCACACCTTTGGTATTACGGGATTTAGTTGGGTATTCACTTAATTGTGTACGTTTACCGTAACCATTTTGCGTCGCGGTAAGGATTGCGCCATCATTTTTCGGTACAACTAAGGAAACCACTTTATCGATATTGAGATCGAGAGTTTCTTCCGCATTATCATCAGAAACCTCTTCAATTTCGACCGCACTTTCATCGTCAGCGATATCATTAGTAAGGGCAAGTTTAATACCGCGTACACCTGTTGCTAAACGACCCATTGCACGGACTGCACTTTCAGCGAAACGCACTACGCGACCTTGCGAAGAGAACAACATGATTTCGTTAGAACCATCGGTGATATCCACGCCGATTAATTCATCTTCATCACGTAAGTTCAAGGCGATGATACCGCTTGAACGTGGACGGCTGAATTCGGTTAGCGCAATTTTCTTCACAATACCACCAGCTGTTGCCATGATGACGAATTTATCTTCTTCATAAGCAGAGATTGGCAAGATTGCGGTGATACGTTCGTTTTCTTGTAACGGTAGAATATTCACAATCGGACGACCACGTGCGCCACGGCTGGCTTGTGGTAATTGATAGACTTTCAACCAATATAAACGACCACGGCTAGAGAAGCAGAGAATCGTATCGTGAGTATTCGCCACTAAAAGTTTTTCGATGAAGTCTTCATCTTTCATCTTCGTTGCGGATTTACCTTTACCACCACGACGTTGTGCTTCGTAGTCGGTAAGCGGTTGATATTTCACATAACCTTCGTGAGAAAGGGTCACCACTACATCTTCTTGAGCAATTAAATCTTCTAAATCAATATCACCAGAAGCCGCAGTAATTTCAGTACGACGTTCATCCGCGAATTGTGCGCGTACTTGTTCAAGCTCTTCACGAATCACTTCCATCAAGCGTTCAGGGCTGTTGATGATGTGAAGAAGTTCTGCAATTTTAACCAATAACTCTTTGTATTCATTGATCACTTCTTCGGTAGCAAGACCGGTTAAGCGATGTAAGCGAAGTTCTAAGATTGCATCAACTTGTTCTGGAGAAAGGTAGTAATCCGAACCTTTAATACCAAATTCAGCCGCTAACTCAGCTGGACGTGCCGCTGCATCAAGCAAACCTAAAATTTCGTTATTCAGTTTCCAAGGACGAGAAATTAATTTTTCTGCCGCTTCTTTACGCTCTTTCGATTGACGGATGATATCGATGATTTCATCGATATTTGATGTCGCAACCGCTAAACCTTCTAAAATATGAGTACGCTCGCGGGCTTTACGCAATTCAAATAAAGAACGGCGAATCACCACTTCTCGACGGTGCATCACAAAGGCTTCAATGATTTGTTTTAAGTTGAATAAACGTGGTTGACCGTGATCTAAGGCCACCATGTTGATCCCGAAGGTCACCTGCATTTGGGTAAGCGCATAGAGATGATTTAATACCACTTCGCCTACGGCATCGCGTTTGATGTCGATTTCAATGCGGATCCCTTCTTTGTTAGAAAGATCGATAATATTGCTGATGCCTTCGATTTTTTTATCTTTGATAAGCTCAGCAATTTTTTCTACCAATTTGGCTTTGTTCACCTGATAAGGCAATTCGGTCACAATGATTTGCTCTTTGCCTTTATCTGTGGTTTCTACGCTTGCACGAGCGCGAACATACACTTTGCCGCGGCCAGTGCGATAAGCTTCTTCAATCCCTTTACGGCCATTAATTAATGCCGCTGTTGGAAAGTCTGGACCTGGAATATATTGCATTAACTCATCAATGGTGATGTTTTCGTTATCAATATAAGCCAAGCAGCCATCTAAAACTTCATTTAAGTTGTGTGGAGGAATATTCGTTGCCATCCCCACCGCAATACCGGAAGAACCGTTTGCTAAAAGTGCAGGAATACGGGTTGGTAATACATCCGGAATCATTAATTCGCCATCATAGTTTGGCGAGAAATTCACGGTTTCTTTATCCAAGTCAGTTAATAACGCTTGGGTGATTTTTTGCATACGTACTTCGGTATAACGCATTGCCGCTGGCGCATCACCGTCGATTGAACCGAAGTTACCTTGCCCATCTACCAACATGTAGCGCAATGAGAACGGCTGTGCCATACGCACAATGGTGTCATACACCGCAGAATCACCGTGCGGGTGATATTTACCGATTACATCACCTACCACACGGGCAGATTTTACGTATTTTTTGCCGGCAGTGATGCCAGATTGATCCATGGAGAAAAGCACACGTCGATGCACCGGTTTTAAACCGTCACGTACGTCGGGCAAAGCACGCCCAACAATCACCGACATGGCGTAGTCAAGGTAAGAAGATTTGAGTTCTTCTTCAATATTGACTGGGGTAATAGAGGAATGGATTGAATCCGTCATTTTTATTCCTTTTTTGATCAAAAAATTGCGACGGATTATAGCATAAATTTAAGCGTTTTTGTGTGAAAAGTGCGGTTGATTTTAAAGCAGTTTTTTGATGCGGAAATAAATAAGGCAGACATTAAGTCCGCCTTATGATTAAGAGAAAATCGTCTATTTCCAATTTTCTCGTTTGGCTTTTTGTAATTTAGCATAAGCGCCAAGTAAAGCTTGGTGTTCTTTGAAGTTTTCAAGCGTTTCATCACTGGCTGGCAAGTTATAGAACGGGTTACCTTTTTCTGCCACTGCAGCCCAAGCTTGTTGAACGGCTTCTTTACCATACATTCTTTCAAATACAGTACGATATTGTTGTGGATCGCGAGTATTGTCTAAATGCAATTCAATGATGCTGATTAAGGCACGATAGTAATTCACACGCTCAGGCGTAAACACAGAGCTGTTCATATTTATCGTCCAGTTTGCCCAATCTAAGGCTAATTCTAATTCACCTAATGCTAAGTAAAGCATGGATTTAAGTTCACCAACACGTAATGTTGTCCAACCGCTTGCTTTTGGTGCAACGATACCGATAAATTCGCGAACGCGTGTAGCATCATCAATATCTTGCTCATCTAATTCTGCTAATAATTCTTCATAAGTCTCAGCATCATGATGATGGTGCGGTAGATCCAATAAGATCTCACGCCAGTCCATACCCATATTATTATTGGCATAAATGAGGTCATCAGCAGGATAGATATCAGACATGCCTGGCACGATAATGCGGCAAGCGTAAACGTCTAAATGGTTGTAATCCATGATATAGACTTCTTTTTCCTCTGCATTAAAGATTGCCATCAAGTTTTCATATTCTTCTTGCGTTGAACCTGAGAAATCCCAATCTACAAATTCATAATCTGGCGTATTTTTGAATAAATCCCAAGAAATTAAACCGCTAGAATCAATAAAGTGTGTTTCAAGGTTAGCATGCTCCGCCACATCATCATTATTGAATGATGGAGGCGAGAATACATCGAGATCTTTTAAGCTGCGCCCTTGTAAAAGCTCCGTTACTGTACGCTCTAATGCCACTTGAAAGTTTGGATGTGCACCAAAAGAAGCAAAGCAAGTGCCGTTATTTGGGTTAAGCAACACAACACAAATGACAGGATATTTGCCACCTAGTGACGCATCAAAGGCATAAATTGGGAAGCCTTCTTCCTCTAATTTTTCAATAGAGGCTTGAATAGATGGATAGCGATCCATCACGGATTTTGGAATTTCAGGAAGACTGATGGCTTCTGCAATAATGCGATTTTTTACGTAACGTTCAAAAACTTCTGAAAGCCCTTGCACACGTGCTTCATTTTTTGTGTTACCCGCGGACATCCCGTTAGAAACGTATAAATTCGCAATGATACTTTGTGGAATATAGACGGTTTCTTGATCGGATTGGCGCACATAAGGCATCGCGACAATACCGCGATCGTAATTACCGGATTGCAGATCCACAAGCAATTCTGGGGTTAGTTCTTGATTTGGATCGAAATAATCCCATAAGTAATCATCTAAAATCCCTAATGGCAAAAGGGCTTCATCTTCAATAGGAAACCATTTTTCAGTGGGATAATGGACGAAATCGCTATTGGCAATCTCTTGCCCTAAATAGAAATCGGCAAAGAAATAGTTGGTAGAGAGACGTTCGAAATATTCACCTAATGCAGACGCTAATGCGGCTTTTTTGCTCGCTCCTTTACCGTTAGAAAAACATTGTGGGCAATCCTTATCACGAATATGTACAGACCAGACATTTGGCACAGGATTAAGCCAAGAGGCTTCTTCGATATTGAAACCAAGTGCGGTCAATTTTTGTTGAAATTTTGAAATACTGTCTTCAAGTGCGGCATCTTTGCCGAGAATAAATGTTTGTTCAGTCATAATTATTCCTGTTATAAAAAGCTCCCGCATCATAGGGGAGTTTAGTGGGCTAATCAAGCATAAAATTTATACGCTTTAGCTCTTGTTTTCCTTTATTTTTAAGGGTAAATTAGCTTGGCGCAGAAAGGCATTTTCTGTGTAGGTAAAATTATAAACAAATCAATCAATTGGGAGACATTATGGCTCAAGGATTTTATGAATTAAAAGTGGCTAAAGACGGACAATTTATGTTCAACTTAAAAGCAGCAAACGGACAAGTTATTTTAACTAGCGAACTTTATAAAACAAAAGCATCAGCTGAAAACGGTATTGCTTCAGTGCAAAAAAATGGTGTGGATGCGAAAAACTTTGAATATCGCGTAGCGAAAAATGACAAACCTTACTTCATTTTAAAAGCGGCTAACCATCAAGAAATTGGCCGTAGCCAATATTATTCTTCTCAAGCTGCAGCAGAAAAAGGCGTTGAGTCTGTAATGAATAACGCATCTTCTGCAGTAATCAAAGAAGTGACAGAATAATCATTCTGTTCTTATTTCTTTAAATGCACCTGCCGGCTCTAAAAACGCCGGCATTTTTGACCGCGCTTTCTCCGGATTTAGTGTTAACGGATAGGTTCGTTTTTGGGCAACGATCACAGTGAGCGGAGAGCAGAGCGTGCTCTTTTCTTGTTTTATGGATAGTCTTTCTTCTGCAATCACATCAAAATTTAATAATGATAGCCAGTCAACCACTCGCCAAGTAGCATATTGTCGGAACTTAAATTCGCCTAATTTCGGTTTGAAAAGCAAGGGACTCAGCGGATTAAATAACGTGATGAACATCCAGCCGTCATCCTTTAAAACACGATGTGCTTCACGCAATATTTGATGAGGATCTTGCGCAAAATTTAAGGTGTTTGCCAACAAGCAGGCATCCATTTCTTTTTCAATAAAAGGTAAGGTTAATGGCGATGCTTGGAGCAAGCTATCACTTTCATTTAAAAGTGCGGTAGGAAAATGCGCTGTTTTTTCAGCTAACACAATTTGATGACGTAAAGGCAAGTCAAAGGCAATTTCGCCACTTAAGGCACCGACTTTCAGAATTTGATAGCCTAAAATTTTTGGTATCCATTGGGCAAAATAATGTGTTAATACGTTACAATAGGCTTCACCTTGTGGTAACGCTTGCCAACTTTCAGGTGAAAGAAGTGGTTTATGCCATTTGGCTTTCCAATTCAATGTTAATCCTATTTTCATAAGGTAATTTATGCTAGTTCCTATTCCTGCACTCAATGATAACTATATTTGGCTTTATAGACGAGAAAATTTCCCCGTAATTGTGATCGATATCCCAGAAATAACCCGTTTAATTCCGTATTTAGAATCGAATAAGTTAGACGTAGAAGCGGTGTTATTAACCCATAATCACGATGATCATGTGCAAGGTGTCGCGGAATTTAAGCAATATTATCCCAATGTGCCTGTTTTCGGCCCAACAGAATGTGCAAATAAAGGGGTAACCAACATTATGGATAGTGGCGTGATTAATACAGCACATTATCATATTGAAGTTTTGCCGAGCGGTGGTCATACGGCAGGGCATGTTAGCTATTTGGTGGATGGGCATCTATTTTGCGGCGATGCGTTATTTTCTGGTGGTTGTGGACGCGTGTTCACAGGAAATTTTGCTCAAATGTTTGAATCTATGCAGCGTTTTAACCAATTACCAGATGAAACCGTGGTTTGCCCTGCTCATGAATATACGCTGGGTAATTTAGCTTTTGCGGAAACCGTCTTAGTGGATAAAAGTGCGGTCAAAAATCAACGTGTTTTAGTGGAACGTTATCGAGCAGAGGGTAAACCGAGTTTGCCAACAACAATTGGATTAGAGAAACAAATTAACCCGTTTTTACAAGCAAAAAATTTAGACGAATTTACACAATGGCGTTTAGCTAAAGATAAGTTTTAACTCATTTTAGTTATTTGTTTGAGTTTTTTCTCTTGAAATTTGCTCAATTCTCAACAATTCATTAAAATAGCGAAACTTTTACTTTCTACTTAAGCCGCCTATTCATAAAAGTGCGGTTGTTTTTATTAGGTTTTTATGACCCTTCTTGTTCTAGGCATTAATCATAAAACGGCTTCTGTCGCTGTTCGTGAGAAAGTCGCTTTTTCTGAAGAAAAGCGGCAGCTTGCCTTACAACAAATTCACCAACAAGATTTGGCAGAAAGTGCGGTTATTCTTTCTACCTGTAACCGTACAGAGATTTATCTTCACCATCGTCAAATTTCACCCCAAGAGTGTAAGCAATGGCAAACGAACTGTACAAATTGGTTTGCTAATATTCATCAGCTTTCTGTCGATGAATTAAATAAGAGTATTTACACCCATCAAAATCAACAAGCAGCGAATCATTTAATGCGCGTGGCCTGTGGTTTGGATTCATTAATTTTGGGGGAGCCGCAAATTTTAGGACAGGTGAAACAAGCTTTCCAAATCAGTGAAGATTATTATCAAGCGGCGAATATTCCGCTTTCAAGCACGCTTTCTCGTTTGTTCCAAAAAACCTTTGCTACAGCAAAACGTGTACGCACTGAAACCAATATTGGTGAAAGCGCTGTATCGGTGGCTTATGCAGCTTGTAGTTTGGCACGTCAAATTTTTGAATCTTTACGTGAATTACAAATTTTGCTTGTTGGGGCAGGGGAAACCATTGAATTGGTAAGCCGTCATTTATTACGCCACGGTGTAAAAAAATTGATGATTGCTAACCGCACTTTATCTCGTGCTGAGCAGTTGGTGGAAAAATTATCGTCTAATACACCGATTGATGTGTATTCGCTTGATGAATTGCAAACACCACTAAATCAAGCCGATATAGTCATCAGTTCTACAGGCAGCCCGACTATTTTAATCACTAAGGCGATGGCTGAAATTGCGGAGAAAGCACGCCAATTTAGACCGACTTTAATGGTGGATATTGCGGTACCTCGTGATATTGATGAAAACGTGTCTGAATTAGAAAGTGTGTATCATTACACCGTAGATGATTTGCAAGATATTATCCAACGCAATCTTTCTCAACGTGAGCAAGCATCAGAGCAAGCACAAGATATCATCACGCAAGAATGTAATGCCTTCTTTGAGTGGTTGAAAGTGCAACAGTTCTCTAATTTAATTCGTCATTATCGTGATGAGGCAGAAAATACTCGCCAAGAATTACTCGAAAAAGCGTTACACCAAATTCAACAAGGTGAGAATGCTGAAAAAATTCTGCAAGAATTGAGTTATAAATTAACAAATAAACTTATTCATGCTCCAACCCAAACCATGCAATCCATGATGAGATCGGGTAATGCAGAAGGGTTGCATGCCTTTTCAAATGCGTTGCATTTAACCCATCCTTTAAATGAAAAAAACGATTAAATTTTTGACCGCACTTTTCAGTAGCATATCGTTACTGATGAGTGTGCCAGCCCTAGCGGAATACCGAACTTTTGATGATGGCAATATTACTTACGGAATTTTTCAAGCAAAGCCCGAAGAAGTACAGCTACATTGGAAAGATGCCGAAGGTAAAGATTATCAAAGTTTAACGCGTCTTAAAAATGCTTTAGAGCCTAGCTATAACGTGAAAATGATCATGAATGCAGGCATTTATAGTATGAATAATACGCCTGCTGGATTGTGGATTGAGCATGGAAAAGAGCTCAATGCATTAAATACAAAATCAGGCAAAGGTAACTTTCATGTACAACCCAATGGTGTGTTTGTCATTGCAAAAAATAAGCCCTACATTTTAACCACATCCGCTTATCAGAAAAGTAAACTCAAGCCGGATTTTGCGCTGCAATCAGGCCCGATGTTGATTATTCATGGCAAAATGAATTCGCAATTTAGAGCAAATCTAGAAAGCTATCATAAGCGTAATGCAGTGTGTTTGACGAAGCAAACTGAATTGCTGTTTTTGATGACGATAAAAGGTGAGCCTAATCTTTATACATTGAGCCAAGGTTTGCTGAAAATAGGTTGTCATGATGCCTTATATCTTGATGGAACAATATCTAATTGGTATATTCCAGGGCAATTTAACACCTTGCATTGGAAGCGTTTTGTTGGAATGATCTCCGTTCTTGATGTGAACAAAAAATAGCAAAAGCGTTTTATTTATAATCAACTAAATCAAAAAATCTGTTTTTTGCAAAAAAATGATTGACGAGAATAGGTCAAATCAGGATAATACGCCCCGCAAAGCCGATAAGGTAAAGCAAATGATGGCTACATAGCTCAGTTGGTTAGAGCACAACACTCATAATGTTGGGGTCGCAAGTTCGAATCTCGCTGTAGCCACCAAATTTGCGGGACTGGCGAAATTGGTAGACGCACCAGATTTAGGTTCTGGCGCCGAGAGGTGTGTGGGTTCAAGTCCCTCGTCCCGCACCATTTATCAGCTTGCAGTCAAATAGTAGTTGGGGTATCGCCAAGCGGTAAGGCACCGGGTTTTGATCTCGGCATCCCTAGGTTCGAATCCTAGTACCCCAGCCATACTATCTAAATAAAATCTTCTTTATTTCCAATCAAAGAATTTCAGTTGGGGTATCGCCAAGCGGTAAGGCACCGGGTTTTGATCTCGGCATCCCTAGGTTCGAATCCTAGTACCCCAGCCATCTTATTTTCTCTATTTCTTTTGTATAAAAAATGCGATTAAATTTAACCGCACTTTGTTTTATCTGTCTATTATTATTCGCTATAAATTTTAATGTTTTTATATAAAAGAAAAGCCACCTTGCGGTGACCTTTCATATTGATTTATTTTAATTCTACTAAAGTTAAATTACATTGAGCTGTTGATGCTGCAGGTAATGCTTCATAATCTTTTCCTGCCTGAGGCGTGAATGTGAGTTTTTTACCCGAACAGCTGTAACCTAGTTGTGTATATTTAATACCTTTTGCATAATCGGTATAAGTATTATCTGGGGTTACTATTTCACTTTTTAGAGTGATTTCAGCGCCAGCAGGGATAACAAACTCTTTAAAGAAAGTACTTGAACCAATGTTATTGAATTGACTTGGTTTTTTACTCGCTTCGCTATCTGGCATCCCTAGTGATTCATTACCTTTAAGGTAAAGCATTGAGCCAAAGGATTGCCCAAATCCACCACCAACATTTACTTTTTCTGTTTTTCCATCTTGTTTTACTTCCATCTCAGTGTAACGGCCATTTTGTCCGTATAGACGGATACGTGCGTCAGTTTGTGGGTTATAAGCTTTTCCTGCATTTGACAGCTCAGTGTTTACACAACCCGAGAGTAGTAACGCTGCTGTACTGATAAGCATCAATTTTTTCATGATTTTTCCTTTTGTTAATGGTAGAAAATGGTGAATTAATGTTCTCTTGTTTTAAAGAAGGTCACATCAGGATAACGTTCTTGTGCAAGATTTAAATTAACCATAGTTGGTGCAATGTAAGTAAGATTATCGCCACCATCTAATGCTAGATTTTGCTCATTTTTGCGTTTGAACTCTTCAAATTTTTTGTTATCTGCACATTCCACCCAACGAGCCGTCACGACATTGACCGTTTCGTAAATGGCTTCAACGTTATATTCTGATTTCAAACGAGAAACGACCACATCAAACTGTAGCACACCGACCGCGCCAACAATCAAATCATTATTGCTTAATGGACGGAATACTTGCACAGCACCTTCTTCAGAAAGTTGTACTAAGCCTTTTAACAATTGTTTTTGTTTAAGCGGATCTTTCAAACGAATGCGACGGAATAATTCAGGGGCAAAGTTTGGAATACCAGTAAATTTAAGCTCTTCACCTTGTGTGAAGGTATCGCCAATTTGAATTGTACCGTGATTATGCAGACCGATAATATCGCCAGCATAGGCCTCATCGGCATGAGTACGGTCTCCCGCCATAAAGGTGAGCGCATCGGAAATAACCACATCTTTACCAATACGTACGTGTTTAAGTTTCATGCCTTTTTCATATTTGCCAGAAACTACGCGTAGGAAAGCCACGCGGTCGCGGTGTTTTGGATCCATATTGGCTTGGATTTTAAACACGAAACCAGTGAATTTTTCTTCTTCAGCTGAGACTTTACGCGTGTCTGCCTGACGAGCTTGTGGGGCTGGCGCCCATTCAGTTAAACCATCTAAGAAATGATCGACACCGAAGTTACCTAATGCCGTACCGAAAAAGACTGGCGTTAATTCACCACTTAGGAATAAATCCAAATCAAATTCGTTACTCGCACCTTTTACTAATTCTAATTCATCACGCAATTGTTGGGCTAAGTCATCGCCTATGGCAGCGTCTAATTCTGGGCTATTTAAGCCTTTCACAATGCGTACTTCTTGGATTGTAGAGCCTTGACCACTTTGATAAAGATAGGTTTCATCTTTATATAAATGATAAACCCCTTTAAACAATTTACCGCAACCAATCGGCCAAGTAATCGGTGCACAATGGATTTTTAATACGCTTTCCACTTCATCTAATAATTCCATTGGATCGCGAATATCACGGTCAAGTTTATTCATGAAAGTGATAATTGGCGTATCGCGTAAACGGGTCACCTCCATTAATTTAATGGTTCGTTCCTCAACCCCTTTTGCCGAGTCAATAACCATTAAGCAGCTATCTACGGCCGTTAAAGTGCGGTAGGTATCTTCCGAGAAATCCTCATGACCCGGCGTATCTAATAAATTCACTAAGCATTCATTGTAAGGGAATTGCATCACGGAAGTGGTAATGGAAATACCACGTTGTTTTTCCATTTCCATCCAGTCAGATTTTGCATGCTGTGCAGAGCCTTTACCTTTTACTGAGCCTGCTTTTTGAATGGCATTGCCGTATAACAATACTTTTTCGGTGATGGTGGTTTTACCTGCGTCAGGGTGGGAAATAATCGCAAATGTGCGACGTTTATTCACTTCTTCTAATGGATAACTCATTGCCTTGTTTCTTCTGTTTTAAATAATGCTGTATTGTCGCTGATTTTCAGATTGAGCTCAAATTAAATTGGATAAATAGTTTAGGTGGAAACATGCAAGGTTGATTTATGAATATATGAATCTAATTATTGAGTGATAACGGGATAAAATGGTTTTCCCCAACTTGGTTCATCATCATTACGCAACATGATCTTTACCATAGCAGGAATAAACAATGATAGAAGTGTACAAGCCTCTTCTAGTTGTTTTCTGTTTGTACGGCTTTCGTAAGTTGAACCACCGTGTATAAGCTGATTTCTCAGAGTATATAAATGCCCAAATATCACCTCTAATACCTCTATGGTTTTTTGTTCCTCAAAAGCAAAATTGGCTTTTTTCTTCGCTGAAGCAAACATTGACTTCCACTCTTTTCCAGCTAGAAAACCATTATGTGCGTCCCAAAATGGTTGGAATGTATAAGGTGTATCTAGCAGTGCTTTCACAGTGCCAGGAAACTCATCCCAAATAATCCCATAAAGTAAATGCTCAGAGTCCAATTCACAGAGGCGAGTAATAAATTGATGGAATACTTTTCGCTCAACTTCTTCTCTAACTAGCTCATTAGCATATGCAGCATTGAAGGCAATCCAAAGGGCAATAAATTTGAAATCTAAATTTTCTTCTTCATTTGCTTTTTTTAACCAACTTAAAGTACGGTGTATTTTTAATCGGAAATTATCGTTAAAATTATCACGATTTTCTTTGTAGTAAGCAGTCAAATCTTCTAGTTGTTCTGTTAGTGACATAAATAGACTCCAATATAATCAAATATAACCATTATGGTATAGACTAGAATATTTGTAAATTACAAAAGAAAACCAACCTCTAAGGTTGGTTTGAATGGTTCATATTTAGTTAAAAAATAATGAAATTAAAAAATCTTCTAAATTGGATTGGATTTCTTTTACTATACCACCATTTGGAGAAGCCCAAATTAAAATAGTTTTAGAATCATTATCATACAGGTAAAAATGCCCATCTCCAATTTCGGATAACGGAACTGCAGATTTAGGAAATTGCGGAGATTCTCTCATTTCAGGTAAAACTTTATAAAGGCTTAAATAGGATGTATTTTTTATACCTAAACCATAAATTTCTGTTGATTCAAATGAGATAACTCCAAAAGATGAAAGATAATCGCTATATTCCTCTGAAAATCCAATACAAAGATCTTTTTCAGCTTGCGTGATCGTTTCATGATCAACAGGACGAGTTAAAGCATTTGTTTGTTTTAATTTTTCAATAAGTTTTTTCATAATAATTTCCTATGCATTCATTTCAGATTCTAGCTGTTCTGCACGCGCTTTCCAATGTTCTGCTCGTTCTTTAGCAAAATCTTCTCGATTTATTTCTGATTCTTTCTGTTTATTATGTAACACTGTATCATTACCTTTACCACGATGTTCATTTCGCGTTAATTCCGCTAATGGTGAATCCATTTTTTGCCCTACATGATGTAATTCTATTGGATTGCCATCCTTATCTAATGGTGCAAGTCCCTGCTTCATCCGTTCAAGATTGGTTCGACCAAAATCATCCTCTTTAGTCAAATCAATATCATTTTTTACCAAAGCATCACGTTCATTAACTTCTTTTGGGGTTACGCCCGAATTTTCATAGATGTTTTTTTCCTCTTCACTTCCTATATTATCAATCACTGAGTCAGGGTACCCTTGTTCTTTTAATTTAGCTTTCGACGCTTCAGAAAGCGGTGTTAACTCATTTGGGGTTTCACTGGCAGCATCCTTAGAATCTTTAACCTTATCTACTGGTGGTAGCTCACTTGCTGGAGGCAGAGGTTTAATATCAGTGGGTTGCATTCCACTTTCACCATCAATGAGAGGCAAATCCTTAATGTCAGGTATTTTAAAAGGGTTTTCTTCTGGAGTTGGTAAATCCGAAGGTTTAAAATTTTCTAACATAAGAGATACCTACATAATGTTAGCTAAATGTTGTTGTAATTCAACAGATAAATCTTTTTGAACTAATTCTATTTGTTGCTGAATAATGCGCTGATAAATATCGACTAAATAATTATCGTCTTTTTCCAAAATTGGCGGAATTATATTTTGCTCAAGGCGATTAACAACATCTAAAAAGTAATTTTTGTATTCTACGCCTAGTTTTGACTGCTCAATACTTTTAGAAATTTGTACCAAATCTAGCTGTTTTTTAGTCTTTTGGCTAAATAACAAATCTGCAATATGTTGATGAAATGCCTTTTTCTCATCACTTAGCTGATTTTGCGACTCATATTGATACAGTTTTTCTTCCGCATCAAAATGATGAATTTTACAAAGCACAGGTTCTAACCAATCGTTTTGATACACTACTGCTACACCTTTTGGTAATTTTGTGATTTCCTCTAACTGCTCATCGGTGACACCTGAGGCTTTGCCTGCTAAACAGCGATCTGATTCATCAGGCAAACGCATAATAATTTTGGTGTTGGTATTACGAATCGCTGAAATATCAACCGCACTTGGAGATTGATCCGCAATAATAAAGCCTTCGCCATAAGTCCGCATTTCGGCAATCGCATTTGATAACATTTCTACTGCTTTACCTGCCACGTTTGAACCTTCTGAGCTTTGTTCTGTTGAAGTACGTTTTAAAATATTATGCGCTTCTTCTAATACAGTAACGTGTTTGAGTGGTTGGTTCATCCCAGCAGCATTCGACATACGATGTTCGCTCAAACGCATTACTAAAATCCCCATAATGAGCGATTTGGATTCTTGTGAGCCTATACGGCTTAAATCTACAATCACATTGCTATCAAATAAAAGTGCATTATCAATTTCATTTGATGCAAAAATTTGACCATTTAAACCATTAGTGAGTGATTTCACACGGGTCACTAATGAACCAATATAGTTACTTTTTACTTCCTCTGAGAATGCTGATTGCTGGATCACTTTTTCTAATTGAGTAAGTAAATCTGTAAAGGTTGGGAACAATACTTTACCAAACAGATTACAAGATACATCCAAATCCCAACCGCTTATTTTATAGGCTTCTAACATTGCATCTTTCAACACTGCTGGCATTGCCGCATACATCGGCCAGCAAACATTGAAAATTTCCACTAAGCGATCAATATGTTCTAAAACGTGTACCCCTTTGGGGAATTTAAACGGATTGATTTTAAGCAATTCTGCTTGTAATGGGTTTGTGCCAAGCACAGTGACATCTTCACGATGCCCAAAGACATGTTTATATTCCCCTTTCGCAGGCTCAATCACCATAAAATTCACATCATTTTTATTTAATTCAGAAAGTAATTGATAAACCGTATTACTTTTCCCTGAACCTGTGGAACCTGTTACAAAAATATGGCTTGATAATTTCTTCATATCTAGTTCTACTTTTTGCGGTAGATCTGTCCATAAGTGGCGAACCACACCAAGATTAACTACTTTTTCTGCTTTTTGAGTTAAACCATCAACATTTTGAATTTGACGACCGAAAGTCGGAGATTCAATTACCGTTACTGTTGAGGTAGAACGGCGTGGTAAGCCGAGTTGGATTGCCATTTCTTTGCCAGAAACCATTGTGGCAGGCGTTAAATAACTCACATTTAAGTTTTGAGAAAATTCCGCTGTTAACCGTGGGTGTGAGAAGTTCGCTAACCAAGCTAACACATCTTTTGCCAATGCTTTATTTGGCTGTGCCATATCTTCTGTATTATCCCAAGTGGTTAGCGAATAGTTCTCGCTATTAGATTCTCCGCCCCGCATTAATCCTAAGAAAATGCTGGCAATAGATTGCGAGGCTGCCGTATTATCACTAATAAAGTAAGCGGCACTATTCCAACCGCCATAACGGCGAGCTTCATTAACACGTTCTAACTGCTGATCCACTTTCTTCAACATTTGCTCAATGTTTTTATCAGTCATTTCTAAGGTGACTTGACGGCTAGAACCAGTGGAGTTGTTTAAGTTATAAGCTTTATTCTGATTTGTGGTATGAGTTTCTTGCTTTGTATTAGTTTTTGCTGTGTTTTCATTATGTCCTTCAGTTTTTGTAGTTCCTTCGGTATTTGATATGTTCGTTCCCTCTGTTGTACTTTTTCCTAAAACACTACTTAATACACCGCCACCAAGGTTTATTCCAATACCAACAAGTGGGTTAATTGCTGTGCCAGCACCTGCCACAACTTGAATAGCAGTATTTGCTAATGTTGAAGCAACAGCAACTGCTTTCTGTCCTGCTCCAGCAGTTGTATCGCTTTGAGATGATCCTGCAGTTATGCTTTTATTATGAGATATGCTGTAATTTTTCCCTTTTGATTCGGTAAGCCCAATACTTGTTCCAAAAGAATGGCTAATTCCTTCACTAAGGCTTAACCCCACGTTCTCACTTTCATTCTCACCAAAAGAAAGCGTTTGTTTAAGCAACGGAGACAATTGGGTTGCAACACTTTCATAGCCTGCTTGGATAATATCAAGCTGTAGTGATGATACTGGCTCTGCAAGAATTAAAGCCTGATATTTACGACCTTCAGCAGCATCAATAAAATGTTCTAAGCCCTGCATAAAATGTTCACGTTCTTCTACTGAAAGCGATGGAACACCTGTAATAGCAGTAATAGAAGGTGAACTCACTGCAGAAAATGTTTTGCTAAGCTCTTCACTCTCTTTTCCTTTTAATTGAGTAAGTAGACTACCAGCAAAATGACCTTTGAATGTTTCATTCAAAAGTTGCCCAGCCGTATTACCTTGCGTTCTCTCAGCTTCGCCTCTTGTGCCAAGATAAACGGTAGTTTCTGAACCATTACTTTGTAATAGTAAAAATACAGAATAACCCGCTGCACCAAGTGCTGTATAAGCTGCAGTGATACTTTCTAGCATGGATTGCTTGTTTTCTAATACGATACGCTCAACTTTGAAAATACGAACATCGGCAAAAAAGTCGATTTTTTCTGATGGAAATTTATCTAACGTTTGTAAGTCAAATTGTCCTAATTCAGATAAATAACTTTTATTAAGCAGCTCTCTTCCACTAACTAATGCTGATAATGCTGTCTGACGAATTTGTTGTGCTTCTGTTTTTAACATAACTTCGTTTGCCATTCGATTTACCTAACCTTAATGATTAATTAATTTCCACAACGCTAATAAAACCAGCCCTCCTACAGCCATAATAGCGGCAAGCACTTTAAAATTACTAGATGATTGAGGTTGTTGTAAGCTTATATCAGATCTTGTTTGCGTTGGTTTCTGAGGTTCATAATGTATTTTATTAATTTGTTGGAACTCAGGATCACCTTTCCTCATCAAAGTTTCACGCACATTCACTAAATGGAAGAGACGCTCTAATGCAAAGTTTTGATTTAAATCACCTTGTTGCCTATCGAAATAGCGAGCATTCCATTTATTTTCATCAGTTTCAATTGCCGCAATAAAAGCACTAGTTTTATATTCTTCAAATACGCCTTTTGCATTTTTTTCCACAAAAAAGACTACTTTAATTAACTCTTCAATATTCAAGCGGAAATCTGATAATTCTGCAGATAAAAATGCACGAATTGCAGAGATATCCCTTGCTTTCAAATAGTCAGCTAACTTACTATTTGGCACATAATTCGTTAAATTAGGTTCGGTGTATTTTTTAGTATTCTTTAGTGTTTCATTTGAAGAACGATTATTGTTTTGTTCTTCAATAGAATTTTCAAGTGAAAAGCCTTGTGCTGGAATTTGTTGCAGGCATTCTTTTACCTGGATTAAATGCTCACATAACTCAAGTGAGAAATTGTTAGCAAGCAAATTTAATTTACTAAAGAAATAATCGCTACTCTCCCAATAAACTGAAGATTTCAATTCTGATTTGATATTTTCAGTTAATGGGGAGAAACGCTCCTCTTGATTACGTAACTGAACTAACTCCTCTCGACTTTTAGCTGCTGGAACCTTACCGTTTTTCAAATTCTCAATAAATTTTTTTTTCATATTCGTTCCTTAAAGAGAAATAATCTTATCTAGTTTAGCCTTAAACTCATTAATTTGATCTAGCTTACGTTTAGCTTCATCAATTTGTTTTTCTAAGTTCGCTTTATTGCTTGATTTGGCTTGTAGATCCTCGGCTATTTTCTCTATTGCAATTATGTATTCTTCTTCAATAAAGTGTTTAAACTGTTCAAGATAATGTTTAGTATCAATCTGAATTTTCTCTATAGTCGAACGAATAAGATCACCGAAATATTGACGAATTTTATCATCACGAGTTTTATATAAGTCTTCTAAAATGACGAACTCTTCAGTCCAGTATCGAGTTTCATAAACATCATCACCCCATTTCCAAACTTTCAAAGTAGAGAACCATTTAACAGTACCTATTTTCACTTTTTTTGATTTTTCCTCTTTTTCTATCTCATTAGAAGATAAAGAAAACTCTAAATTGCTCATTTTATGTTTTAAACCTTCTAATACTGGTAATGGCATATTTTCAAAGGCTTTACCACTAAATAGACTATTATTGAATTCTTCAAAAATGTTTTGTAATTTAGCTTTAGAAGTTTTCTGAGTTTGTTCAACTAGGTTTTTGAAAATATTAATGAATGTCTCCGATTTAAATTTTACCTCCTCTTCTAAACAAGCTAGGCGAGTTTTACCAACGTGTTTATCCGCACGACCTTGGAATTCATTACCAAACTTACGTAGCATTTCACGTATATCGGCTTCTTTTTCACGAATCTCATTAATAATGTCAGAAGGATATAAAATTTCATCATTATTGAGCAAGGTATCAATTTTTCCTTTTGCCTCTGCTTTTAAGTGTTCACTATTACGTAAGTTATCCAATACTTCGTTAACTTGTGCTAAGCCTTTTTCATCTAAATCCAGAGCTTTTATTAAAGCTTGCTCATCGCTACTATCTTTAATCGCTTTCATTAAAGCATCATAAGCTCGGTTTATTCGGTTTGGGAGATTGTATTTATCAATATATTCATCAATCATCGCTTCAATCGCTGGAATACCTGTGCGATATTCAGCAGGAGCAAGATCACGTTTTGCTAAAATTGATTTGGCATTTGAAGTAAGAGGCATATGTTCAACAAAATTAATCCCGAAATAACCATATTTTTCATCAGGTAAACATTTATATTCCCAAGCTTGTAAAGCTGGTAATTCGCTACTACGATTTAATACTTCTTTCGCATCTCTTCTTCTAAATAATAAGGCACTTAATGCGGAGACTGGATAAACTAATGGCTCTTTGATTCCATTATTTTGTAAATAAGTGCGAATATTTTGCAATACTGCTTCAATTGTTGTTTCTTTCTCGAAATCAAAGGCATCTGCTTTATTAAGAATGAAAATAAAACGATCTTTACTTTGTTTTCCACCTTTTCTCATAGTGCTCGCAATCATTGATAAAACAGTTTCATCATCATCAGTAGCGTAATTCTGTGCATTAAGAATATATAGAATTAATGGATTTCGTTGAGAATCTTGAATATAGGCTTGAGTGGTTTCCCAGTGGCTTCTATCTTGACTATTATTTGGTCCTGGAGTATCGCTAATTACTAAACGTACATCTTCACGTTCCGTAACGCCTTTAATATTACCTTCTAATTTAATGAGTTTAGTATCTTCTAATTTATTCCACTCTTGTAAAGTAGTGAGTGTAATTTCTTGCTGTGGATTAACTAATTCTCCCTCTTTGTTATAACGCTCACCGATAAATTTTCCATGAGTCATTGCATCATTATCTGTAATTTGAGCAATCGTTGCTGTGGTTGCCTCATTTGCATTTGGCAATAATTCACAACCTAACATTGCATTGATGAAGGTTGATTTCCCTGCCGACATCGTTGCAGCAACATATACATCAAAATCACGATTAAGTGCAGCTTCAAAATTTGCTTGAATTTCTTTACTTTGGCTAATTTTTTCTTGGAAGATAGGATGCTGTTGAGCTTCTAGCATCAAATCTTTGATTTGTTCTAACCGTTCATTAACTTCAGTAACTTTCTCCCATTGAAGATTTACATTAATATTTTTTTCTTTAGCTTTTTCAGCCGCACTTTTTACATCTAAATAATCAGCTTCAACACCTTTAAAAATAACATTAAAGTTGCCGTATTCATTAAATTCTTCTCGATCAACTTCCTCAAAGAAATTTTCGATCCAAAGTTGTAGGCGGTTTTTTGAGTACTTCATTAGTGAAGAATCTTTCGCAGGTCTTTGCCATTCTGCCTGTTGTGAAGAGCGTGTGAAAAATTTCGTTTCAATAGTAAACGGATTGTGTTCAATGCGAATTTCATAGCTCATAATTTTTTCCTTATTTGATAAATGAATTAGAGTTAATTTTTCGTTGCAGTAAATAGTTCACTACCCCAAAACCAGATTTCATTAAAGAGCGTTCTAAACGTTGTCTGGTAATTGTATTTCCATTTGCTATTTTTACTCGACCTTCGGTTTTAGCTTTCTTAATTTTGTTTAAAAGGTTTAATTTTTGCTCGGTTTCAATAGTTGAAGTAACAATAAGATTAGTATTTAAAGTATCCAGTGCAGTGCGCAATTCAGATCTTTCAGAACGAGTGAGTTGCTCCTCGTTTAACATTTTTTGTAATACAAGCGCATAATTTGCAGCAGTTGGGATAATCGTTGGATTATTAAATCCGATTTCAGTTAAATATTTTTGGGTTCTTATTACAACTTGATCCAGACGTTCTCCTTTTTCTTCATCAAGACAGTCCGCTTTATTTAATAGGAAAAGAATTTCTTTACTTGGATCTTTCTCTAATGCTTCTTTGATTTTTTCTAACAAGCTTCTATCGTCATTTACACCTAATTGAGTAGCGTTTAAAACATATAAAATTAATCCATAACCACCATCGTTGATTACTTCCATAGTTAATGCTTCGTGATTATCATCTTGGCTATTATTAGGGCCGGGCGTGTCATAAATTACTAATTCAGCATTGTCATTCTTAATAGCAGCAATATCCCCTATTAAATCAATCGTTTTAATACTAGGATCAGCATTCCACTCCTTTAATGTTTGTGCATCAATCCGATTGCTTTCTTTAAGCAGTTCAGATTGATATCCATAGGCACAACCAGAAAAGAAAGGTAATCCGTCCTTATCGTGAATACGAGTAATCGTTGCTGTGGTTGCTTCATTAGCAGAATACAACAGCTCCTGTCCAATAAGCGCATTAATTACAGTAGATTTACCTGCACTCATTGTTGCGACTACTATTATTTCAAATAAATTTTTATTTTCATCTTCCTTTAATTTATCGAAAGTAGATGATATGGTAGTTTGGATAATATATGGTGAAATCATAACTAAATGCTTGTTTTATTATTTTTTTCGATAGACTTTTAAGTCTTGATTTATTCTAGAAAATGCTAATTTCATTATCTAAATCAAGTTCTTTTACTTTTTCTATCATTTTTCTCAATTTGGCAGCTGAAATCATGCAGTTTTTCTCGATGAATTTATTTTTTCGTTTGAGTTTTATCATCTCTTTTTTCATTTCTTTTTGCTCTTTACGAGAAAAGAGTTGTCCTAAATCTCTACTCATTTTTTCTTGACGATTTTTGAATTCTTTTAGCGTTATTTTTTTCTTCATATAAGCTTTCATAAAAAATCTCCTTAGATTCTGACCGCACTTATGTATGCTTTTAATTTATCAATCATTTTTTCTTGTAGATTAGTGGGACTGATTATCACTAAATGAGGGAGCCAGTATTGCACTGTGGGAATAATCTCCATTTCATGAATATTTTTACAGGAGATGAGAAGTTCGCCATTTTCAATGTGTCGAATAATTTCTTGATTTGGTAATAAGGCGCGCTGAGTGAAATAGTGAGCGACTTGGGCATTTACTTTAATAATAACTTCATCTAATTGATTACCATGAGAAATGCTGTCACTTTTCTTGATTTCAGCAAGCAAATTTTCATTAGGTGTAAAGATTTGCTTTGTTATGTTTAAAAAACTGATTTGATTGAAGCAAAAAGTTTTTTCTTTACCATTTTCTAAAGCAATGAGATACCAGATTCCATTTCTATTAACTAGCAGGTAAGGTTCAACGATTCTTTGGCCGGTTTCTTTATTATATTTTCTATAATGAAAAGAAATGATTTGATGATTTTTAATGGCTTGTTGTAGTTGTTTGAATTCAGTTTGTCTATGGTGGATAGATTCATATTGTAAACCATTGACTTTAATGCTTTCATTTAAACTATTTTGAAAAAATTCACGATCTAATTTCGGAAATAAATCTTGTATGCTAGCAAAACGAGCAAAGCGGTTAATATCATCTTGATTGAAAATACCGAGTTGATTTCGGTTAAGAGAGTAGTAGCGCGGTCCTGACTTTTCCCAATTAAGGAAAGCAAGACGTTCATTAAGGTCTTTTTGTAAAGTACGCTCCCCAATATTAAAGCGATCGACGAGCGCCTTAATATCAACCATACCGTACGTATTTAGCTCAATAAGAATTGAAGCTAAACGCTCGGCCAGCTTTTCATGTTTACTTGTCATTTGTTTTGTCCTCTTCAGCAAGTTTTATAATAGTTTATATTGCTGAATTGCACGGTTGGTTCGGTTATATAAAAGTAAAAAAAATTTTTGAGATTATAGAATTATTACTTTTGTTTTCAATATAGTTAAATGTAAATTTATGTAAAATTAGTATCAAGTTGAATAGCTAAACAACTTAAACTGTCGTTTATGAGATCAAAGGATGTATTTATTCTTAAATCATATAGTTTAAGAAAAATCTCTCATTGAAATGAAAAAAAGCAAACGTTTGCGCTAAAAGTGCGGTACAATATCCACCGATTTTTTAT
>PVMQ01000768.1_pt1 | contig 26139 bp, 28 predicted proteins | sample 1853411 | NCBI WGS metagenome assembly PVMQ01 (sample SAMN08533513, study PRJNA380276) | Human gut metagenome, whole genome shotgun sequencing project.
AATTTCAAAAATTTCTTGTCCGACTGGATGCTCTGGGTCACAAACTTCCCATCCCGGAACAACGCGTATGTTGTGACGGGTGCGGGCACATTCTGTGCCGTCTCTTTCTCGGTGATGTGGATGGCATTGAACGGAATCCCGTGTTCCCTTGCAGCCTCCTGCACCTTTGGCACCCAATAATAGGTGTAGGGGCACTGGTCGGTATAGTAGAGGACAAAGCCTTTTTCCTCCACCTTGGGATGCTTGGCGCAGGCCTTGAATTTTGGCGGCTGGGCATTCTCTGCAAGGGGCAGGCACATGAGGTTGATCCCGCAATCGGAGATGTCCGAAACCTTAAAGCCCTTATGGTTCAAAAACTTTGGGTCAGCAAGGAATTCTCGTTTGCGCCCCTCTGCACACAGAATACAAACGCCGTTTTTGCCCTGCGCCTTGGCATCCCGAAGGCATTCTTCCAGCAGCTCGCTGGAATAGCCGTGCCCTTTCAAGGAGCCGGAGACCCACAGACAGTTGATATAAAGCCATCCTGCCGCTTCAATGGGCACCCATGCGTTTTCTGCCGGGATGTACTCGATAAAGCATTTGCCGCGCTCCGCACTGCGGTAAAAGACAAGCCCCTCCTCAAATCGCTGCTTAAGCCATTCCTTCTTGGCAAGGCTCTGTTTGCCGGACATGGCACAACAGATGTGTTCCTTGTCGATGTTTTCTTTTGTGATTCGGATATACTCCATCGAAGCGTCCCCCTATATCCTTATGCCTTTTCCGGCACAGTTTCTTCCATTTTCCTGTCTTTGAAGCGGATCACGCAGGTATACCTGCACTTGGGGCAGAACAGCGGAAAATCTTCCAGTATCGTATATTTTTGTACGGTAAAATTCGGTCTTGGGGGTTCGATTAACGTGTACTGATATTATCGAGCCTCCTTCCTTCGCCTTGGTTTTGGTGACGGCAATTCATCGTGCATTGCCTCAACCAGTTTTGTGAGAAATTCTTTGTTGTCAACCTCCTCCACCAACAGCATTTCTTTCGCTCCTGCATACGGAAAATCACAAACCGCCGCAGGCATACATTCCAAAGCAGATTTTGTTTTCTTCACAAGCAATCTGTCATCATAGACTCCGCCGACGATTTTACCGCGATAATAAAGGATATATTCTCCCATCATAGACCGATACGAGATATCATCCAAATCTGATAGCTGTTCCAAAATAAAATGAAGATATTCTTTGCTGGAAGCCATTATTTCACACCACCCTTCGTATTGATCCATCGAATGATTTCATTTTTCACCTCGTTCAATGTTAAAGGTACGGAAGAACAGCTTTACATGAGCGTCCAGCTTTTCAAGGCTTTTGGCTTCTCGTTCCGGCTGGCGGTCGCAGACGCTGAGCAGGGTGATGACCGGGGAAACGTACATCCATGCCAATGTATCCGGGTCCTCATCCCGAATTTCGCCGCCTGCGATCAGGGAACGGAAAATTCCTGCATGGTAAGAGATCATACGGTCCACATAGCGTTCCGAGAACAATGCAGGCTGCACCTCCCTGCAGGATGCTTTTGAGGGTGTCAATCCGTACATCCTAAAACAAAAGCCGCCCGAAGACGGCAGGATACATCACGGAAGCAAATATGAACGCGGCTCAGGGCCATCAGAACAGATCCAGCATGTTGTCCAGATAAATTTCTTCCCGGACGCGCAGCTGATACTCAGGCTTTGTCATGTAGTAAAGCAGAAATTCCAGTATCAACGCGCTGCCCAGTCCCCGCCCCTCGATCTTGAAGTTGGAAAAGCCGCCGGGCAGATAAATTTTGCGGATATCCCCGGCCCCGATGAAGCCGGGGTTTTCCATTGCCTTTGAAAAACGATAGCCCTGCTGTGCGCCCGGCGCTGTGCAACGGTGGTCCGGGCAGTCCTCGCCCAGATTTTTGCGGCTGACATTCTCGTAGCAGTGCTTTCTGTCCCGGCAGCCGTACCAGCAGCATTCGTTGCACAGAAATTCCACCTTGTCCTTCTGATCCTGCGGCAGGGTATCCAGCTCTGCAAACGACTTGTTCAGGCGGAAATCCGGCACAACATAGCGGAACTCTTCCCGTTCCGTCTCTCTGCGGAGCTGCTGAAAATCTGTAAGGACTTTTGTTGTGGAGGACACGAAATAAAGGCCCGGATACTGCCTTTTCAGGTAGTTCAGCAGCAGGTCCGAATGGACGATGACACCATTCTGCACACGGTTTTCTTTTTCAAACAGCGCACAGAGGGCATTGCATTTCCGGTCTGCAAGGTGCTCTTCCCGGAGCAGCGAATTGCTGAAGGTGAGCCGGGCCGATATGCCATATTCCTGCATCAGTGCAAGCACCCGGTGCGGCTGTGCATCGCCAAAGCCAGTGCGGCCCCCGCCCCAGATGCAGTCGGCCGGTGCACCGTAGACCGAACCGATCTCGCACCAGTCGTAAAAATATTCCCTGTGTTCACGGAACAGCGGCAGAAACACACGGTACAGTTCATAAAATTCAAACAGTCCCGGAAGATGATAATATGCCGTGCTGCGTTCGTGCTGTGCCATTGCCGTGTGTGTTCCTCATTTCTGTAAGTTTCAGCTTCCCTGCAGCAGCTTTTGCGCTGCACCCGGAGATCTTTTTGTCAGTATAGCACAGTCCTGCCGGGAAAGAAATCATCTTCCTCTTGACCTTGAGCGCACTCCAAGTTTTATCATGTGCATGCTGGTGATCTTATCTTTCTCATTATATTCCTTTCTCTGCGAAAGAACAAGAAGTATCTTCATGTCTGACATGAAAAAACAGATTTTTGATCTTCCTTACCATTCCTGAAAGAACGAGACGAGCTTTGCCCGGCTTTCGCGCCTTGCTTTACAGCACAGCGCCTGTTCTGTCAAGAGATGAAACGTTTTTCGTGCATTGCGAAAAATGTTTCGGTTCACATGCTCTGCGGCTCGATCTTCACCGTTCTGCCGCCCAGGTTTTCGTAAATGCGGTGGGAGACTGAGAGCACCGTGCGGCCTGCAGAGGCGCGGCGCAGTGCTTCCAGCACACGGGCTTCCGTTTCAGCGTCCAGATTTGCCGTGACCTCGTCCAGCAAAAGCACAGCCGGGTCCGCCGCAGCAGCGCGGGCAATGGACAGAAGCTGCCACTCGCCCTGCGAAAACATGCCATCGCTGCAAACGGTGTCACAGCCTTCCGGCAGGGCCTGAAGCAGGGCCTGAATGGCTTCGTCAATGCCCGCAAGCTTTGCCGCATTCCGTGCCATCTCTGCAGTGATCTGCGGATCGCCCAGCGTGATCTGCTCCAGCACGGTGCCCGGCACACGGGAGAAATGCTGCTCCACGCAGCCGATGCAGGTGCGGCGCTCGCGGTCGGTGATGCGTGCCACATCCACACCGCCAATGGTAACAGAGCCCGCCTGCGGCTGGTACAGGCCCAGCAGAAGCTTGAACACCGTGCTCTTGCCCGCACCGGTGCGGCCCACCAGCGTGACCTGCCCGCCCTGCTTTACCGTCATGGAGAAGTCACTCAGGACGGGCTTTTCGCCATAGCCGAAGGTCACATGCGCAAGCTCCACATCCCCGCGCGCAGCGGTCCGGCGCTCGGCAGGGATCGTGCGCTCCGGCTGAGCGAGAAAGGCATCGATGCGCTTGACGCCCGCCATGGCCGACTGGATGGTCTGGATCTCCATGCCAAGGCTTTCAATGGGAGCAAAAATGCGGGAAATGTAGTTGATGATCGCCACCGAGGTACCCACCGACATCCCAAAGAATGTAAGCACCATGGCATTGCCGGAAGCGGAAAGCAGCATCACGATGCCTGCCACCACCGCGTTCAGCGCCAGCACCACCGGCGAATAGATGGCATCGTAAAAATTGGTGCGCTCCATAGCGGCGTAGCTCTCGCCGATGCAGCGGTCATAGCGGCGTTCCCTATAGCTTTCCAGCCCCAGTGCCCGGATGGTGCGGATGTTGTGCAGCGTCTCCGGCACCTGACCGGAGACAGCCGCAACGGCACGGCGGTTATCCAGTTGTGCGGCCAGCATCCGCTTTTGCACATGGCGGGTGAACACCGCAAACAGCGGCAGCACCAGCAGCAGCACCAGCGCAATGCCGGTGTTTTTTACCGCGATGACCGCCATGATGGAAATGATGCGGCAGGCATCTGCCGCCATGCTGATGATGCCGGAGGTGAACAGCGCTTCCACCGTGTCCACATCGCCGGAAAAGCGTGCCGCCACCTCGCCGGGGTTCTGGCCTGCCAGCGTGCTTGCGGGCAGCCGGGTAAGCTTCCGGGACATTTCCGACCGCAGCGCGTGGGTCATTTTCTGGCCAAAGAGCACCAGCAGGCTTTCCTGCGCGGAGGAAAGCCCCCCTTCCAGCGCCAGACTGCCAAAGTAAAGCAGCACTGCTGCAAAGGTGAGCGGGATGCCTGCGGTGAGCCGGTCAATGATACCGGCCAGCAGCAGCGGCGGCAGCAGTGATGCCACCACCGATGCCGCCACGCACAGGATGGTGCCCGCCGTGAGCAGATGATGCGACATGGCGGCCATGCGGATGGCTTCAAATACGCCGTTATCCTTTTTACTCTTCATCCAGATCGCCTTCTTTCTGCACCGTCTGGCTCTCGTACAGCTGGCGGTACAGCGGAACCGTTTCCATCAGCTGGGCATGGGTACCAACGGTGGTTTTACCGCCGTCCATAAAGATCACTTTCTGCATCTGCGGGAAGTGGTACAGCCGGTGCGAGATGAGGAAGACCACCTTATCCTTTGCATCGCTCTGCAAATCGGCAAACACATCGGCAAACACGGTATCCTCGGTATGGCGGTCCAGCGCAGAGAACGGGTCGTCCAGGATCAGCACCGGGCGCGGGTGGGCCAGCGTTCTTGCCAGTGCCAAGCGCTGGGCCTGACCGCCGGAAAGGCGGGTGCCGCTGGGGCCGATGACGGTATCCACACCGTTTTCCATGGCCAGCACTTCGTCGTCCAACGCGGCGGCAGCAAGCCACGGCATGGCATCCTGTTCACTGCCGCAGAGAACATTGTTCTGCACCGTATCGGCGCTCAGCTCCGGATCATGGCCCAAGTAACCAACGGTGGCGGAGATCTGCCGCGGGGTCAGGGCAGCAAATTCCGTTTTGCCAAATTTTGCCGAGCCGCCGTAGGGTGCTTCGCACAGGAACACCCTGCCAAAGGTGGATTTGCCGCAGGCCACCGGGCCGGTGATGCCAATGATATCGCCGGGGTGCGCCGTCAGGCTCAGGCCGGAAAAGATGGGTCCTTCGCCATAGGCAAAGGAGAGGTTTTCCAGCGTCACGTCCTGCGCCGCCGGGATATTCAATGCTTCCAGCTGTTCCGGCTGCTTCATCAGTGGCTTGATGCGCTTCCACGAGACCTCGGCTTTCTGCACCGAGTTGAACAGCTTTGCCACCTTGGAGGATTTGACCACCAGTTTCGTGAAGCAGGAAAGAAAGGTGGTGAACGCCGCAATGTCCCATGTGCTCCAGCCGGAGCCGAGCACATTTTTAGCGCCGAACCACAAAATGAACAGCACGCCTGCCTCAGACGCTGCCAGATACAGCGGCGGCAGAGCGGACTGCCACACATTGTTGCGCACGGCTGTTTTTTCGTAGGTGTTCAGGGCTTCCTCGTACTTTTCTACGCGAGCATCCTCACAGCCGTAAATGCGGTAGGTCACAGCATTCCGGGCGCGGTCGAGGGTGGCAGCGCTCAGCGCACTTGCTGCCTTTTTGTACGCCGCACCGGCGCGCTGCACCGGCTTTTTCATCCATGCCGCGCACATGTAGGAAAACGGCGTGAACAGCAGGCTGAGCAGCGCCAGCCGCCAGTCGTACACCAGCAGCATCACAGCATAGCCCACCAGCGCCACGCCGGTATCAAAGATCTCGGTGGTGAACTTGCGCATCCCCTCTACGCAGTCGTCCACATCCGAGATGGCCTTGGTCATCAGTTCACCGGCGCCTTCTTTTTCCAGCGCCGCCCGGCTCTGCCGCACCAGATTGGCATACAGGATGCCCTTCATCCGGCGGTTGATGTTGTTGGCAAAGCGGCGGACATAAAAGCGCTTGATAAAGCGCGCCGCCTGCACCGCCAGCGTGACCACGATATAGGCCAGCACCAGCATGGCCATTTTTGCCGCCGTCTCGCTGCCGCCCAGAATGTCGGCAAGGCACTGGGCCAGCCGGCCCTCGAACCAAGGCGTTGCCAGCAGGCCGATGTTATACACAAGGCCCGACAGCGTGACAAAAACCAGCGGGAGCCACTCTGCTTTGAAATAGGAGAGCACCCTGTCCGGGCGGAACGTTTTATCCTTTTTCATGAGCAGCCTCACCTCCTGCAGCTTTCCGGAAATGCGGGAAGCCCGCGCGGCTCTCGGTCTTGGATGCTGTGTACAGCTTGTTCAGCGCAGCGGCAAAGGCAGCGGCTTCCTCGGCGGTGAGCACATTGGTCAGGTATTCGTAAAAGGCCGCTTCGATCTCTGCCTTGGAGGATCTCAGGCTTTCCGCCTTTTTGGTGGGGTACAGCAGCTGGCTGCGCCGGTCGCTGGGGGCATCTCTGCGGATCAAAAGACCCTTTGCTTCCAGATTTTTTGTCCGCCGCGCAATGGCAGCCTTATCTGCGTGCAGCAGTTCCGTCAGCTGTGCCTGCGTGCAGCCGGGGTGATGCCGCACTGCATGGATCAGGTCGATCTCTGCTGTGCCGACCCCTTCCTCCCGCATCGTGAGCAGGACCAGTTTTTCCGCTTCGCGTGCGATCTTTGTGATTTTTCGTTCCGTAATATCCATAGGCTCCTCCGGGCTTCATTGCAGGAAGTTGTATCTACATCGTTGTATGTACAATCAATAGTATAGCATCTCGTTTCCAAAATGCAAACAGTTCTTTTTGTGCCCGTATTTTTGCAATGCTGGCAGGCTCCACACCCAGTGCATGGGCCGCGCCTGTACAGACCAGCCATATGCTGCGGCATTGCCCGCTTTTGGCGTTTGCCGCAGTTCTTTCCCACGTCGGGGCCGATATAAGCCCATTTCCATATCATGTCAACAGGTTTATAGCATCAAAACAGCCCTGACCGTGTCCGCTGTAAAAGCGGGCAGACGATCAGGACTGTTTTTCCGTATTTCTTTATTTCAGCCGGTCAGCAGGCATCCACATTCTTGGTGACCATCACGTCACTGTCCAGCCCGCAGACGTTGTGCAGCACGATGGTGCCCGCCTTGACGGGGGCGGTCAGCACCACCTTGCGGATCTCGTCCATCACCGGAAAGATCATATCCTTGGGGACGGCCTTGGTCAGGCGCACGCTGGTAACGGGCAGCTCGCCGCCCTTAACCAGCACTGCAGTCAGCTCCTGACGGACATACTGTTCGCCGCGAGGGCAGGTGTGACCGGTGACCGAGATCACCTGACCATTTTCAACTTCGGCTTCGATCTCGCAGCCGTTGGGGCAGACGATACAGGTAAATTGCTTTTTCATTCCACCGACACCTCCAGTGCGCCCGTTTCCTGCAGCTTGGCAGCAGAGACCTTGAACTGGATCATCTCCGCAGGAATGGCTTTCTTCATCTTCTTGGCAGCAACTTCCACACCGTTCTGGCGCACCACGATGCGGCAGTCACGGTAGTGGTTCCGCACGCGCAGCGACAGGCTAAAGTCGTTCTTGCCGCTGACCTTCTGCGGAATGGTGTGGCCCACACCCTCGCCGCACTTCACGTCCAGCGTGCAGGGGTCGATGCCCTTGCCCTCAACGTAGGCGGCAGCGTGGCGTGCCAGTGCCTCGGACTCCATGGAAACAAAGTCCACCAGATCATGCACATGCAGCACATTGCCGGCAGAGAACACGCCGGGCACGTTGGTCTGCAGGTTCTCGTCCACCACAGCGCCGTTGGTGTGGGGGTCAATGGCGATGCCGGCATCCTCCAGCAGCTTGTTCTCCGGGATCAGGCCCACGGAGAGAATCAGCGTATCACACTTGTACTCCTTCTCGGTGCCGGGGATGGGCCGACGGTTCGCGTCCACCTCGGAGATGGTCACGCCGGTCAGACGGTCACGGCCATGGATCTCGGTGACGGTGTGGCTGAGATAGAGCGGGATATTGTAGTCATCCAGACACTGCACGATGTTGCGCGGCAGGCCGGAGGGGTAAGGCATCAGCTCGAACACTGCCTGCACATGAGCGCCTTCCAGCGTCATGCGGCGTGCCATGATCATGCCGATATCGCCGGAACCGAGGATGATGACCTCCTTGCCGGGCATCCGGTTGTAGAGGTTCATGTAAGCCTGCGCGGTGCCTGCGGTGAACACGCCCGCCGGACGCTCGCCGGGAATGCCCAGTGCGCCGCGGCTGCGCTCCTTGCAGCCCATGGCGAGCACCACAGCCTTTGCCTGATACTGGCGCAGGCCGCTGCGGGTGGAGGCGGTGACAACACGGTCCTCCGTCAGGCTCAGCACCGTGGCGCTGGTCTCGTAAGGGATCTCACGCTTGTTCACTTCATCAATGAACGCCTGTGCATATTCCGGGCCGGACAGGCTCGCTCTCGCCGAAGCGGCCCAGACCGAAACCGTCATGGATGCACTGGCGCAGGATGCCGCCCAGCATCGCCTCGCGCTCCAGAATGATCATGTTGCGGATGCCCTGCTTGTGCAGCTCCACCACTGCGGCAAGACCTGCAGGGCCGCCGCCGATAATCACAACGTCTTTCTGTTCCATCGCTCAGTTCTCCTCCTTCCGCATATTGCCGGTGAGTACCCATGACCCCTGACGGCTGTAACGCACATTCTCCGGCTCGGTGCCCAGCTCCTGCTCAATGAAGTGTTCGATCTTCATCTGGCAGAAGCCGCCCTGACAGCCGCCCATCATGGCGCGGGTGCGGTACTTGATGCCGGTCATGGTGGAAACGCCCAGCGGGTTGTGGATAGCCTGCAGGATCTCGGCCTTGGTCACTTCCTCACAGCTGCAGATCATCTCGCCGTAATCGGGGTCCTGCGCGATGAGCTCTGCCTGCTGTTCCGGCGCGCACTCGGCAAACTTGACGATGCCCTTGTGGTGCGGGTCAAAGTCTGGGTTTTCCTCAAACTTTTCGCGTTCCTGCATCAGACCGATGACGTAGCGGGCCAGCGGCACGCTGCCGGTCAGGCCCGGGGATTCAATGCCCACGAGGTTGACGGCATTGGGTGCCATGTCGTCCCGGATCTCCACCTTCCAGTCCTGAATGGCACCGTTTTCATCCACCCACTTGGGCTGGATGCCGGCGAAGGTGCGGATCTGATCCTTTTTAAAGATGTGGGGCCACAGCTTTGCGCCCTCCACGGCCAGACTGTCCATGTTGGCCTGCGGCACGCTGTAGTCGTCCAGCACATCGGTGTTCTCCGCGTCCGGGCCAACAGTCACGTTGCCGTCCACGGTGGGGGTGATGTGGATGCCCATATAGGTGTTGCTGGGCACCGGGTACACCGGCATGGGCAGCAGCTTGCCCATGCGCTTGTGCAGGATGATGTAGTTGCTGCGGGAGCCGATGACACGGTAGCCGGTCAGGCCCAGCAGGTCGGAGATCTGCTTTGCGCCCAGACCAGCGGCGTTGACCACCCAGCGGGTGCAGAAATCGCCATGGGCAGTATGCAGGTAGTACAGCTCATTTTCCCGGGTGATAGCCTCTACCTTGTGGTCAAAGAAGAAGTCTGCGCCGTTGGCGTGTGCGTTCTCGGCCAGAGCCACCGTGTACAGGAACGGGTCCATGATGCCGCTGTTTTTGGACCACATGGCAAACTTGCCCACCACGGCTGGCACCAGCTCGTGCAGCTTTGCCTCGTCGATCATCTCAAGGCCGGTGCAGCCGTTGACAGCGCCCTGCTTCATGGTGCGCTCCAGCTGCTCCATGTCCTCGGGGGTGTTGCCCACCAGCACCTTGCCGCAACGCTTGAACGGGAAGTTCAGCTCTTCGGCCAGCTGATCCATGATGCGGTTGCCTTCTACGCAGCACTTCGCTTTCAGGCTGCCAATGGGGTTGGCAAAGCCGCCGTGCACCACCGCAGAGTTGCGGCCACTGGTCTCGTTGCAGACATCCAGATTTTTTTCCAGCACTGCAATGCTCAATTTGTAGCGCGAAAGTTCGCGTGCAATGGCGCTGCCCACGACACCCGCACCGATGATGACCACATCGTATTGTTTTTTCATGGTATCCACCTTTCTTCCTGATTTGGAGATCCGGCTTTTATGTTATATATTTCATTGACTAAAATATATAACATTTCATAATCTCTGTCAAGCCGTTTCCGGCAAAAAACTGCACAAAAAAATGCCGCATCTTTTGGCATAGATACGGCATTTCTGAACGTGATACGGTTGTTTCAGGCTTTGAAATAGTGTGGGAATGCTTCCCGGATCGCAGAAAGGTTCTCCGTGTAGCGCTGCATATGCTGCCCGGCAATGCGGTGTGCTGCCACCTCATCCTTCTGTTCAATGGCTTTCAGCAGGCTGACGTGATCTTCGTAGATCGTTTTTGCGGGCCTGCAGCGGAAGCTGAGGATGGTGGTGCGGTCAAAATGCGGAGCCAGATTTTCCACCAGATCGTACCAGTACGGGCAGCCGCACTGCACATAAAGCAGCCGGTGGAACCCCTTGTCCAGCTCAAAGATCTTTTCTTCCTGTGCACGCTCAATGTACATGCGCCAGAGCGCCACGTTCTCCCACAGCTGGTCGATATCCGCCGGGGTCAGCTTTTCGCACGCCATGCGGGCGATCTCTGCTTCCAGCACAGCGCGCAGATGGCGCACTTCTTCCACCAGCTCTGCATCGATGAGAGAAACATAGGTGCCGATCTTGGGCCGGATCTCAATGAGCCGCCGCTGCGCCAGCTCCAGCTATGCTTCCCGGAAGGGGGTGCTTCCCGGAAGGGGGTGCGGCTCACCCCCAGCTGTTCGCACAATTCCGGCTCGTTCAGTTTTTCACCCGGCTCTAGACGGGTATTGATAATATTATCGATCAATACCCGCAGAACAAAACTTTTTGCAGATTCATGCTCTCTGCGCTCTGAAATCGTAATCATCGGAAGGCTCCTTTCCCTCACAGGGAAACACTGTTCTCAGACTGCTGGGTCAAGTATACCACACTGCACACCGGCGTAAAAGAGGACAATATATAAAAGGAAGGAAACTGTGTCAGAATTGTAAAAGATAAAATATTTTAACTATTATTCTTGACTTATCCAACGATTCGGCTATAATGGTCGTGTTCGCAAGAAACTTCAAAAAATTTAGATATTCAAAACAAATCAAAGGAGACTACTACCATGACGTTTGAAGAAATGAAGAAGATCGTTGTTGATACCCTGAACTGCGACGAGGACAAGGTGACCATGGAGGCCAGCCTGACCGAGGATCTGGAGGCCGACAGTCTGGATGCCGTGGAGCTGAACATGGCTCTGGAAGATGCCTGCGGCGTGTCCATCCCGGACGAAGAGCTGGCAAAGCTCAAGACCGTGGGCGATATCTACAACTACATCACCGCACATATCTGAGGCAAAAAGCAATGAACGATATCCGAGATCTTTTCCCCGGCCGAATGCGGGAGCGCACCTTCCAGCTGAAGGCCAAGCGGGATGCCGGTGCCGTCTGGCACGAGCAGCAGTTTGTGGAGTGCAAGCAGTGCGGCCGCCGCGCCGCACGCACCCTGTGGGCAAGAAGCCTTTACGTCTGCCCCAACTGCGGCTACCACATGCCCATTGGCGGGTACTACCGGCTCAGTCTGGTGCTGGACCACGGCAGCTTCCGGGAACTGGATGCCGACCTTGCTCCACAGGATGTGCTGCATTTTCCGGGCTACCGTGAAAAGCTTGCCGCCGCCCAGAACAAGACCGGCCTGCGCGAAGCCGCTGTAACGGCCACCGGCCGCATCGGCGGGGTGGCCTGTGTGGCTGCCGTGCTGGACAGCCGCTTTTTCATGGGCAGCATGAGCACTGCCGTGGGCGACAAGATCACCCGCGCCATCGAGTACGCCGCCGCAAAGCACCTGCCGCTGGTTATTTTTTCGGCCAGCGGCGGCGCGCGGATGCAGGAGGGCATTTTCAGCCTGATGCAGATGGCAAAGACCAGTGCCGCCATCCAGCGCTTTTCGGCAAAGGGCGGGTTGTACATCAGTGTGCTCACCCACCCCACCACCGGCGGTGTGACGGCCAGCTTTGCAAGCCTTGGCGACATCATGCTGGCAGAGCCTGGCGCGCTGATCGGCTTTGCAGGTCCGCGGGTCATTGAGCAGACCATTGGCGAAAAGCTGCCTGCCGGATTCCAGCGCAGCGAGTTCCAGATGGAGCACGGCTTTGTGGATCAGGTGGTGCCCCGCAGCCAGCTGCGGGATACCCTGATCCAGGTCTTGCAGCTCCATGCAGGAGGAAAACACGAATGATCAAGGAAATTTTAGAGCAGCTGGCTCCGCTGGATGCCCAGATTGCCGCGCTGAAAGGCAGCGGCAACGAGATGGATGCCATCACGGCCCATGCCTCCGAGCTGGCAGAGCTGGCTGTGGAAGAGGACGAGATCCTGCGCACCTGCGGCCCGCTGACCGCCGAGGATCGGGTGTTTCTGGCCCGGCACCCGGAGCGCCCCCACATTGATGAGACCGTTTCTGCCCTGTTCACCGACTTCTTTGAGCAGCGCGGCGACCGTCAGTGCAAGGAAGACCCTGCCATTCTGGGCGGCATCGCCCGTTTTCACGGATTGCCGGTGACGGTCATCGGCCACCGCAAGGGCAGCACACTGGAAGAAAATCTGGCCTGTAACTTTGGTATGCCGGGGCCGGAGGGCTACCGCAAGGCCCTGCGCCTGATGAAGCAGGCCGAAAAGTTTGGCCGGCCCATCATCACCTTCATTGACACGCCGGGCGCTTACCCCGGCAAGGATGCCGAGGAGCGCGGTCAGGGCGAAGCCATTGCACGCAACCTGATGGAAATGAGCGGCCTGACCGTGCCGGTCATTGCCGTTGTCACCGGCGAAGGCTCTTCCGGCGGTGCGCTGGCACTGGGTGTGGCAAACCACATCCTCATGCTGGAAAATGCCGTTTACTCGGTGCTCAGCCCCGAGGGCTTTGCCAGCATTCTGTGGAAGGATGCTTCCCGCAGCGGCGAAGCCTGCGAGATGATGAAGCTGACCGCGCAGGATCTGTACAGCGATGGCATCGTGGAGCAGGTGATCCCGGAACCGTTGGGCGGCGCACAGCGCAGCCACGCAGCCTTGTTTGAACAGTTGGATGTTGCTTTGCGGGTGCACCTGAAAGAGCTGTGCCGCATGAGCGGCCGCCAGCTGGCCGACCAGCGCTATAAAAAATACCGCCAGATCGGAGAAACGAGGAACGCATGAGTGGTTTACAGCTGATCGCCACCGGCGGGGCCATCCCCGGCCGAACGGTCACCAACGAAGATCTGAGCCGCATGGTGGATACCAGTGACGAGTGGATCACCAGCCGCACCGGCATCCGCACCCGGCACTGGTGCACGGAGGATGAATCTGCCGCCACGCTGGCCATTTCCGCCGCAAAGCAGGCTTTGGCCCGCAGCGGCCTTGCCCCTGCGCAGATCGGGTGCTGCATCTGTGCCACCCTGTCCGCCCCAGACGCGACCCCCAGTGTAGCCTGTCAGGTGCAGGCGGCGCTGGGCCTTCCCGAGGACCGGCCTGCGCTGGATGTCAACGCGGCCTGTTCCGGCTTCCTCTACGGCATAGCCGTGGCGCGGGGACTGCTGACAACTTTGGGTGGACAGTATGCCCTCGTCATTGGGTGCGAAGCCCTTTCCCGCCTGATGGACCCCGCCGACCGCTCCACCTGCGTACTGTTTGGGGATGGAGCCGGTGCTGCCATTTTTCAGCTGTCGGACACTCCCTTTGCTCTGACGCTGGGCGCGCGCGGCAGCGATGTTCTCCATGCGGGCGGGCCGAACCGCACAGGTTCTGCGCCCATCACCATGGACGGCAAGGCCGTATTCCGCTTTGCAGTGGATGCCCTGCCCAAGTGCCTGCACACTGTGCTGGATGAAACACAGCTGACCCTCAATGATCTTGAGTGGGTGGTCTGCCATCAGGCCAACAGCCGCATCATCGACCACTGCGTGCGGGCGCTGAAGGCCGACCCGGCAAAGTTCTACAAGAACATGGACCGCCACGGCAACACCAGCGCCGCCAGCATCCCGGTAGCCCTGAACGAGCTTGCCGAGAACGGGCAGCTGCAGCCGGGCCAGCTTCTGGCCTGCATCGGCTTTGGCGGCGGCCTGACATGGGGCGGCGCAATTTTTCAATACAAAGAGTAAAAATCATGTTCGGCAAACGGGCTCGCCCTCTCAGTCACCTTCGGTGACAGCTCCCCTAAAAGTGGGAGCCTTTGGCAAAACCGAAAAGTTTACCGTACTGCCAAGGGCTCTCCCTTTGAGGAAAGACTTCCCCCGCGCCGGGGGAAGATGTCGCGAAGCGACAAAAGGGGGAATCTGTCGAGCAGAGCGAGACTGAGAGGGCGAGGACGCTTACCGATAGGATAAAACTATGAAACTTTTAAATGAAATTCTAGGCACAAAATACCCCATCATTCAGGGCGGCATGGCCAACATTGCCACCGGCGAATTTGCCGCCGCCTGCTCCAACGCGGGTGCACTGGGCATCATTGGTGCGGGCGGCATGAACGCCGACACCCTGCGCCAGAACATCCGCCGCTGCAAAGAGCTGACCGACAAGCCTTTTGGCGTGAACATCATGCTCATGCATCCGCAGGCAGATGAGTTTGCCAAGATCGTGGTGGAAGAGGGCGTGCCCGTTGTGACCACCGGTGCAGGCAACCCGGGCAAATATATCCCCGCGTGGAAAGCGGCAGGCATCAAGGTGATCCCGGTTGTCGCCGCCGCCGTGCTGGCAAAGCATCTGGAGCCGCTGGGCATCGATGCTGTCATTGCTGAGGGCACCGAGAGCGGCGGCCATGTGGGCGAAATGGCTACCATGGCGCTGGTGCCGCAGGTGGTGGATGCCGTAAATGTACCCGTCATTGCGGCTGGCGGCATCGCCGATGGCCGCCAGCTGGCAGCAGCTCTGGCTCTGGGCGCCTGCGGCGTGCAGGTAGGCACCTGCCTGCTGGTGAGCGAGGAGTGCCCCATCCATGAAAACTACAAAGCCGCCCTGCTCAAGGCCAAGGACAGCGATACCATCGTGACCGGCCGAAGCGTGGGTGCGCCGGTGCGAGTGCTGAAAAACCGAATGAGCCGCGAATATGTCCGGCAGGAAAACGCCGGTGCCGACAAGATGGAGCTGGAAAAGTATACCCTTGGCAGCCTGCGCCGCGCCGTGTTTGAAGGCGACACCACCACCGGAAGCCTGATGGCCGGTCAGGTGGCAGGCATGCTGCACGAGGTGCGCCCTGTGGCGGATATTCTTGCAGACCTGTGGAACGGCGGGAGGCAGCGCATTGCCGCGCTGAGCACCGAATGCTGACCCTCGGCAGAAAGACCCTGTCTGTGCCCATCCTACAGGGCGGCATGGGTGTGGGCGTTTCCCTCGGCGGGCTGGCCGGTGCTGTTGCAGCCTGCGGCGGCATGGGGTGCATCTCCACCGCCGATGCAGGCTACCGGGAGCCAGACTTTGCCCGTGACCCGGCAAGCGCCAACCACCGTGCCCTGACCGCCGAGATCCGGAAGGCGAAGGAGATCGCAAAGGGTGCCGGTATGGTAGCCATCAACGCCATGGTGGCAACACAGGATTATGCGGCCGCGATCCGCACTGCTGTAGAAGCGGGCGTGGACGCGGTGGTGTCCGGCGCGGGCCTGCCGTTGGAGCTGCCCGGCATCGTGGGCACAACGGATGTTGCCATCGCTCCCATCGTTTCCAGCGGAAGAGCCGCAAAGCTCATCCTGCGCCGCTGGGCCAAAGAGTTTGGCCGCACCGCTGATTTTGTGGTGATCGAAGGCTGCAAGGCAGGCGGACACCTCGGCTTTGCCGAAGATGACCTGCTGGCAGGCAAATGCCAGACCCTCGACGACATTCTGCCCGAGGTGCTGGCCGAGGTAAAGCCCTTTGAAGCACAGTTTGGCCACAGCATCCCCGTGTTTGTGGCAGGCGGCGTGTATACCGGTGCCGATATGGCCCACTTTACCGCAATGGGCGCTGCGGGCGTACAGCTTGCCACCCGCTTTATCACCACCTACGAGTGCGACGCATCCCAGGGCTACAAGGACGTTCTGCTGAACGCCCGGCCCGAGGATGTACGGATCATCCACAGCCCGGTGGGAATGCCGGGCCGTGCACTGAACACCCCGCTGGTGCGCAGAAGGGACCCGCTTTCCTCCCCGGCACTGTGCCCGCTGCCTGAAGACCTGCGACCCCGCCAAGGTGCCCTACTGCATCACCCACGCGCTCATCGAAGCCGTAAAGGGCAATGTGGAGGAGGGCCTGTTCTTCTGCGGGGCCAACGTGGGCAGGCTGGACCGGATGCGCACGGTACAGGAGCTGATGGATGAACTTGTGACCGAATGGAGGCAAAATCAATGAAGCTTGCCGTTTTATATGCCGGTCAGGGGGCACAGCACCCCGGCATGGGCAAAGAATTTTACGAAGGCTCTCCCGCGTTCCGGGCGGCATTTGACAGTGCAGAACTGGACTTCGATCTGCACCGCGTCTGCTTTGAGGACCCGGACGGCCTTTTGAATCAGACCGAATACACCCAGCCCTGCATGGTGGCCTTTGCCTGCGGCGTGACCGCAGTGCTGGCCCAGCAGGGCGTGAAACCTGCTTATGTGGCCGGGCTTTCGCTGGGCGAATACTCCGCGCTGGAAGCTGCCGGGGTGTTCACCGCAAAGCAGGCCATCGAGCTGGCCGCTTACCGCGGCAAAGCCATGGCCGAAGCTGCGAAGGGCATCGACTGCGGCATGACCGCCGTGCTGAACCTTGACCGGCAGGCACTTGCAGCCTGCTGTGAGCAGGCTGCAGAGCTCGGCTGTGTGCAGATCTGCAACTACAACTGCCCAGGCCAGCTGGTCATCGGCGGCGAGAAAGCCGCTGTGGACAAAGCCGCCGCACTGGCCAAAGAAGCCGGTGCCCGCCGCTGCATCCCGCTCAAGGTGAGCGGCCCGTTCCACACCCGCCTCATGGCCCCCGCCGGGGATGCACTGGCAAAGCGTTTTGCGTCTGAGCCCTTTGGCGAGATGCAGGTGCCGGTGCTGTTCAACTGCCTTGGCCGTGAAAAAGCTGAGCAGGACAGCATCCCCGCCCTGCTCGTGAAGCAGGTGCAGAGCAGCGTTTACATGGAAGATACGCTCCACCGCCTCGGTGAGCTGGGCGTAGACCATATTCTGGAAGTTGGCCCGGGCAGTGCTCTGGCTGGCTTTGTGAAAAAGACCCTGCCCGGCGTGGTCTGCGCTTCGGTGGAGACCCCGGAGCAGCTGAGCGCCGCACTGACAGCATGGAAGGAAGAGCTATGAGCGAAGAAACGATCATCCGCACCGCCGTTGTTACTGGCGGAAGCCGGGGCATTGGCCGGGCTGTGTGCATCCAGCTGGCAAAGCAGGGCTGCAATGTGGTGGTGAACTACTGCCACGGCGAAGCTGCAGCTGCCGAGACGGTGGCTCTGTGCAAGGCCGAAAACGCAGATGCCGTGGCTGTGCAGGCCGATGTTTCCACTGCCGAGGGCTGCAAAGCACTCTTTGAACAGGCGGTGAACGCCTTTGGCCGGGTGGATATCCTTGTGAACAACGCGGGCATTACCCGCGATAATCTGATCCTGCGCATGAGCGAAGAGGACTTCGATGCAGTGCTGAACGCAAACCTCAAGGGTGCGTTCCTCTGCTGCAAGGAGGCCGCCCGCCGCATGGTGCGCCAGCGCTGGGGCCGCATCGTGAACCTTTCCAGTGTGGTGGCCCTGCGGGGCAACGCCGGCCAGACCAATTACGCCGCCAGCAAGGCGGGCCTGATCGGCCTGACCAAAAGCCTTGCCCGCGAGCTGGCAAGCCGCAATGTGACCGTGAATGCGGTCGCGCCGGGCTTTATCGAGACCGACATGACCGCCGCCCTGCCGGAAGCCGTCCGTGCCGAAATGGCAAAGGGCATCCCCGCAGGCCGCGCAGGAAAGCCGGAGGATGTGGCAAATGCAGTGGCATTTTTTGCCGCAGAACAAAGCAGCTATCTCACCGGGCAGGTGCTCTGTGCAGACGGCGGCATGGCAATGTAAAAGGAGAAAACTCTCATGGAAAAACGCAGAGTCGTGATCACCGGCCTTGGCACCGTGAACCCGCTGGGCAACAACACCACCGACAGCTGGGCCGCTGCCAAAGCGGGCAAATGCGGCATCGGCCCCATTACCCAGTTCGATACCACCGATTTTAAATGTAAGCTGGCAGGCGAGGTGAAGGGCTTTGACCCGGAAACCATCGTGGACAAAAAGGAAGCCCGCAAGATGGCCCGCTTTACCGTTCTGGCCCTTGCTGCCGCCGCTGAAGCAGTTGCAGACAGCGGTCTGGACACCGAAGCGGAAGCCAAACAGATCGGTGTCATCCTTTCCAGCGGCATCGGCGGTCTGCCCACCATTGAGGAGCAGCACACCCGTGGTGAAGAGAAGGGCATGGAAAAGGTAAGCCCCTATTTCGTACCTATGTCCATTGCCAACATGGCAGCGGCACAGGTGGCCATCCGCTTTGGTCTGAAGGGCATGTGCACCTGCCCGGTGACGGCCTGCGCCGGCGGCACCAATGCCGTAGGCGATGCTTTCCACCGCATCCGTGACGGCTACGAGACCGCCATGGTCTGCGGCGGTGCAGAGAGCTGCATCAGCCCTCTGGGCATCGGCGGCTTTACCAGCATGAAAGCGCTTTCCACCGCGACCGATCCGGATGCAGCCAGCCTGCCCTTTGACGCACGGCGCGGCGGCTTCGTGATGGGCGAAGGCAGCGGCGTGCTGGTGCTGGAAGAGCTGGAGCATGCCCGTGCCCGTGGTGCGCACATCTACGCTGAGGTGGTGGGCTACGGTGCCACCTGCGACGCCTACCACTTCACCGCTCCCGCCCCCGGCGGCGCAGGTGCCATCGACTGCATGGCGCTGACGCTGGCGGATGCAGGCATCGCACCGGAGCAGGTGGATCACATCAACGCCCACGGCACCGGCACCCACATGAACGATGCCTGCGAGACCGCCGCCATCCATGCGGTGTTCGGCGAACACGCAAAGCAGCTGACTGTGGTGAGCACCAAGAGCATGACCGGCCATCTGCTGGGCGGTGCGGGCGGCATCGAAGCCGTATTTACAGCGCTGGCCCTGCATGACCAGTTTGCGCCGCCCACCATCCACTATGAGCAGCCCGATCCCGAATGTGATCTGGACTATGTGCCGAACACTGGCCGTGCGCAGGCCATGACCTACGCACTGAGCAACAGTCTGGGCTTTGGCGGGCACAACGCCTGCATCGCCCTGCGCAGATGGGAGGGCTGACCCATGGCAGAACCCCGCACCGTGCGTGCAGACGCAAACGCCCTGAACAGCGAGGAGATCGCGGCGCTTCTGCCGCACCGCTATCCCTTTGCCCTTGTGGACCGCATTCTGGACTATGAGCCGGGCCAGTGGGCCATCGGCCGCAAGTGCGTGAGCCGCAATGAGGAATTTTTCTGCGGACATTTTCCCGGCCAGCCGGTGATGCCGGGAGTGCTCATTCTGGAAGCACTGGCCCAGACCGGTGCCGTTGCGGCGCTCAGCCTGCCGGAGAACAAGGGCAAACTGGCCCTCTTCGGCGGCATCAAGAATGCCCGCTTCCGCAAGCAGGTCACCCCCGGCGATGTGCTCACCCTGCACTGTGAACTGGTAGAGCAGCACGGCCCGGTGGGCGTGGGCAAGGCTTCGGCGTGGGTGGACGGCAAGTGCGCCGCCACCGCCGAGCTGACCTTTGTGCTGACCGACCCCAACGCCTAAAAACACCCCTGTGAGTTTAAAAAAGCTCACAGGGGTGTTTTCCGTTATTTTACCATTGAGAAGCCGCTTTGCTCTCTCAGCCAAGCGCCACATCCAGAACCATCAGTGGTGCCCCACCAGATAGGCCACCCGGTCGATCTGCGCCGCCGTCATGCCGGTATCCGCCAGAAATTCCCGCACCAGCGGGGCACTCTCCTGCTCCTGATACTTTCCATTGGTGTTACTGCAATGGTAGGATCGCATATTTACTGATTTCTGTATCTGTTCAGGACAGCATCCGGGATATGGCAGTAACTGCAGTCTTCAGGGTGCCGTTCCAGATGGTGCTGATGCTCCTCAGCGCTCCGGACATAATTTGTCAGCGGCAGCACTTCCAGCATGATCTTGTCCCGGTCCTCCCGGCCGTTTATAAAAGCTCTTGCTTCTTCCAGATGTCTGGGATCTGTACTGTACAGCCCTGTCCGGTACTTTTTTCCAACGTCCACGCCCTGTTTATTCAGGCTGTAGGGGTCGATGATCTCAAACAGGTGTGCCATCAGTTCTGAAATGCTTGTGTTTTTCTCATCATAGACCACTTTTACGCATTCTGCATATCCATCGTATGGGCCATCCAGAGAACTCGTTGTTCCGTTGGCTCTGCCGGCTTCAGTCATCTGTACACCAGGCACTGTGTCAAAAAAATGCTGTACGCCCCAAAGGCATCCGCCTGCGATATAGACCGTTTCCATCTTGATTTTCCCCTTTCCTGTTGATCCTATATCAGCTTTGCTCCTATTCTACCACGCTTTTCCACTGTCGGAAAGATGTCGGAAAACAAAAATGGCCCCGGAGGGCTTATCGCAGCTCTCCGGGGCCGCCTTGTGCAGAGTGATTTTCTCTCGATGGGCTTTCAGAAATGCTTTGCTGTAATCAGCTTGCGTGAACCACAGCGGAAGAACCCTCATAAGATACAGAAAAGATTTCTGTCGTGAACCACAGCGGAAGGACCCTCATAAGATATAGAAAAGATTTCTGTATTTTTCTTGACAGTTTTCCCATATTCTGTTTTAATACATCTGATAAAAGGGAGTAAAGGGCAGTGTTCCGGCTTATTCTTCGGGAGACTGCTGCATGGCAGCGTCATCACGGCAGAAATGCCCGATGTCATGTGTTCGCTTGAGACTTTTGTCACAGACAAGGTGCTGTGGCAGGAGTCTCTTTTTCTTGTCACCGTACCGGAGCACAATAGGAGGCAAGAAAACTATGAACTTTCTGAACACATTCGCAAGTCTGTTTTCCAATTTTGGAAACCTGACTTGGCAGATGGTGGTGATGTGGGGCATTGGTGCATTGCTCATCTACCTTGCCATCGCCAAAAAAATGGAGCCGAGCCTGCTTTTACCCATGGGCTTTGGTGCCATTCTGGTCAATCTTCCGCTGTCCGGTGCCATCACGCAGGGCGATACCGTAGGCCCCATTTCTGCCCTGTTTGAAGCAGGCATGTCCAACGAGCTGTTTCCCCTGCTGCTTTTCATCGGCATTGGTGCTATGATCGACTTTGGCCCCCTGCTGGAAAAACCGTGGCTCATGCTCTTTGGTGCCGCAGCGCAGTTTGGTATTTTCTTCACCCTGTTTCTGGCAGGCTTCTTCTTTGATTTGAAGGATGCTGCTTCCATCGCTGTCATTGGTGCAGCGGACGGTCCCACCGCCATTTTTGTAGCTAACACCCTCAACTCCCAGTACCTTGGTGCCATCATGGTGGCAGCGTACAGTTACATGGCTCTGGTGCCCATCGTGCAGCCGCCGGTCATTAAACTGCTGACCACCCAGAAGGACCGCCGCATCCGGATGCCCTATGAAAAGGGCAATGTCAGCCAGCTGACGAAGATTCTGTTCCCCATTGTGGTAACCATCATTGCCGGTATGGTAGCTCCTGCCAGCGTAGCTCTCGTTGGTTTTCTGATGTTCGGCAACCTGCTGCGGGAGTGCGGCGTACTGAACGCCCTCAGCGAAACCGCGCAGAATGTGCTGGCAAACCTCATCACCATCGTGCTGGGCCTGACCGTGGCCGGACAGATGACCGCTGACAAGTTTGTCCGGCCCGATACTCTGCTCATCCTTGCACTGGGTCTGGTAGCCTTCGTTTTTGATACCGCAGGCGGCGTGCTGTTTGCAAAGCTGCTGAACCTGTTCCTGCCCGAAGGCAAAAAACTGAACCCGATGATCGGTGCAGCCGGCATCTCCGCCTTTCCCATGAGCGGCCGTGTGGTCAACAAGATGGGATTGGAAGAAGATAACCAGAATTTCCTGCTGATGTACTCCATCAGCGTCAACGTTTCGGGGCAGATCGCATCCGTCATTGCAGGCGGCCTGATTCTGACCCTGATGGCTTAACGGAGGTACACTTATGCTTCATCTTTCTTCGTGGATGACCACCCTGCCCATGATGCTCATCGGCATGGTCGGCATTCTTCTCGTCATTGGTATCATTGTCCTGGCTGTGATGCTGCTCAACCGGCTGACAAGTCGGAAATAATTCATCCCATCAAGTAGAAACGAATTTACGGCGAAATATCGCTATAAATATGATGCACAGGCCTTCTGAAAATGTGATTTTGTGACAACTTGGTGTCACTTCAATAAAGAACCCGCTTTCACTTCAATTTGATGTTGAAAACGGGTTCTTTTCGCTTTTATGCGTGTTTGACGGCGGTTTCAAAAAGATTGACTGCTGCGTCCTCTTGTGTGTCGGTGTTGTGGGTACCACGCTTTTTCACTTTCGAAAAGATGTCAGAATACAAAAACCCCCGAAGAGCTTTTTACGGTTCTCCGGGGGTTGGTTCTATGCGCCGGTGTTCCTCACACCGATGCACAAACGTTATTCGATTTCAATGAGATTGGGATTCGCAGGCAGAGCCTTCTGCTGCTGCGGTGCGGGCAGCACGATGTGCAGGATGCCATCCTCGAACTTTGCGTGGATGTCCTCCTTCTTCACGGCATCACCCACATAGAAGCTGCGGGCACAGGTACCGGAGAAGGTCTCACGGCGCAGATAACGGCCATTGTTGTCCTTCTCGTCATTGGAGTGGTTGCGGACGGCCTGAATGGTCAGGTAGCCGTCACTCAGCTCCATCTGAACGTCTTCCTTCTTGCAGCCGGGCAGGTCAACAGCCACATCATAGTTGCCATCGGCGGTCTGCTTCACATCGGTTTTCATCATGTTTGCGCCGCGCTTGCCGAAGGTCTCACGCTCTTCACGATTCATTGCACGCTCCAGCGCACCGTCGTTCCAGAACGGATCAAAGAAATCATCGAACAGATTTTCATGGAAAACAGCAGGCATAAACATAAAACAACCCTCCAATCCCGGCGTTCGGGTCGGGCATAAAATCAAGATCGTGCATCAGAAGCGGAGTCTTCCCGGGAGCCTTGCGGTTCCCTCATGCCCCTTTCTCCTGAGCACGCCACTGTTATAACACCGTTTATTAGCAGTGTCAATAGTAGAGTGCTAAAATTCACAAAAGAATAATACTTTTATAATATTTCATGCAATTCTCGGCAAAATCGTTTGCACTGGATTCAATTTTTTCTTCTCCAATCGTAGTCTTTCGCTGTGACAGAACGGATGCAAGCCGTTTTTTCAGAACCAGGCGATCCATTGCCCGCGTAAACAATGCAGTTATCAAAAAGTCTCTCTGTCCTTGCAGCGTCTTGCGTTCTGCCGGTCCACCCGCTATAATAATGTAGAAACCGAGATGAAAAGAGCGTGATATTGTGGAAGAGACCGAGATCAGTCATTTTCTCCACATTCTGGTCCGAATGGGCGAAGCTTTACAAAACAGCGGCGCAGAAGTATTCCGCGTTGAGGACACTTTGAACCGGATCGCAATCGCCTATGGGGCAGAAGATGTGAATGTATTCGTGATCACATCCAGCATCGTGGTCACGCTTACCATGCCCTCGCTGCCGCCGCAGACCGAGACCCGCCGCCTGCGTCACGCTGCCAGCAATGACCTGCTGACATTGGAAAAGCTCAATGCGCTCAGCCGCCGTATCTGCACAGCGCCTCCTTCCATAGAAGAGTTTCAGCGCCAGCTGAATGCCATTCTGGCACAGCATCCGGACCCAAGACTGCATCTTGCCGGCAGTGTGTTGGCTGCTTCCAGTTTTGCCATCTTCTTTGGTGGAAATCTCTGGGACGGCCTGCTGGCCGGCGGCATTGCCGTTCTGATTTGCTGGATGGAGCGCTATCTCTCGCCTTTTTGTATGAATGGCGTAGAATTTCAGTTTATAGCATCATTTCTCAGCGGTGTCTCCACTCTGCTGCTCTGCCGCTTTGGGATGCAGTTTCATGCCGATAAAGTTCTGATTGGTATCATCATGCTGCTGATTCCCGGCATCATGCTGACAAATTCCATCCGGGACATCTTACTTGGGGACATTATTTCCGGCTCTCTTCGACTGGTGGAAGCCATTCTGATGGCCGCCACCCTTGCACTCGGCATGATGGCCGCCATCTGGTTGATGGGAGGAATTTCCGCATGATACAGGTTTTTTCGCAGTTGCTCAGTGCTGCCCTTGGTTCGGTCGGTTTCGGACTGATCTTCAATCTGAACCGGCGCTACTTACCCGCCGCCGGTGTAGGCGGACTTCTGGCATGGCTGGCTTATCTTCTTGCCGCCAACACCCTGCACAGCGTCTTTCTTGCCAATCTATTGGCCGGTTTCTGTGCCGCTCTGTATGCCGAAATTCTTGCCCGATGCTGCAATGCACCCTCTACGCCTTTCTTCATCACCGCTGCCATTCCCCTCATTCCCGGAAGCACCCTCTACTACTGCATGAACGCAGTTGTCTCCAATGATTTGTCTGCTGCAGAGCATTTCGGAGAGCAGACCTTTCTGGCCGCTCTTGGAATTGCCGGCGGTATGGCAATCGCATGGTGTCTGGCCGATTTGAGCCGGAAGTTGCACGCACTTGCAATCCGTTCTTCGGGAAAGTAGCGATCTTCCACATTGAAGAATGCCCCTGATGATCGGGTCGTTTGAGCTGCTGCTCTGAAATACGGAAAAAGGCCGCCCGGCATCGCAGCAGGGCTGCCTTTACAATTACAAGGATGTGTCTCTATGAAGCTACTCAAACAATTCATTCAGCAGGAAACGGTCCTCACCGCAGCCGCTGTGCTGGCCGTTGTCTCCGCCTTCTTTGTTCTGCCGGATGCGCAGTATCTCGGCTACATCGACCTGCGCACGCTGGCGATTTTGTTTTCCCTGATGACGGTCATGGCCGGGCTGCGGCGGCAGGGCTTTTTTGATGGACTGGGCCGGGCATTGCTGTCCCGTACCCACAGCACCTTTCAGCTGACGCTGGTACTGGTCGGGCTGTGCTTTTTCGGAAGCATGTTCATCACCAACGATGTTTCCCTGCTGACCTTCGTTCCCTTTACGTTCGTGGTCCTGAGCCGTCTGGGAGCGGATGTCCGCCGCGCTCTTCTGATCCCGGTGGTCTGTATGCAGACCATTGCGGCAAACCTTGGCAGTATGCTGACCCCCATCGGCAACCCGCAGAACCTCTATCTTTACGGAAAAAGTGGCATGAGCATCGGGGGATTTGTGCTTCTTATGCTGCCCTACACACTGGTCTCTCTACTTCTGCTGCTGGCTTGGGCAGCGCTGGTCTGCCGAAAAGCCTCTGCCGCCCTTTCCGTGGATGAGCTTGTTTCTTCTTCTGCATCTCAGGGGGATCAGAAGATCATCCTGCTGTATCTGGTTCTGTTTGCCATTTGCCTGCTGTCCGTGATCCGGGTGCTGCCCTATAGCATTGCCTTTGCCGCTGTGCTCGTCTGTGCCCTTTTTGCAGACCCACACACCTTACGGGCAGTGGACTATTCCCTGCTTTTGACCTTTGTGGCTTTTTTCATCTTCATTGGCAATCTGGGGCGCATTCCGGCCTTTTCCGGCTGGCTGCAGGAGTTTCTGACCGGCCGGGAAGTTCTGGTGGCGGTTCTTGCTTCGCAGGTCACCAGTAATGTTCCCGCCGCCCTGCTGCTGTCCGGGTTCACGGCAGAGACACAAGCCCTCATCATCGGCACCAATCTGGGAGGTCTTGGCACTTTGATCGCATCCATGGCCAGTCTTATTTCCTACCGACAGATCGCACGAGAGCTGCCACAGGGGAAGAAGCAGTATTTTGGGCTGTTCACCCTGTCCAACCTGATTTTCCTTGCGATCCTGCTGGG
>PVMQ01000781.1_pt1 | contig 25567 bp, 17 predicted proteins | sample 1853411 | NCBI WGS metagenome assembly PVMQ01 (sample SAMN08533513, study PRJNA380276) | Human gut metagenome, whole genome shotgun sequencing project.
CAGACACAAACTTCTCATCTGCAACAGGATTCTGCCCATCACTTCCTTTTACAAACCCGAACTCTTCATACACTAAGATCAGATCATCAAGGGAGACTCCGTAATATGTCGTTCTTTTTTCCTTCCATGTTTTAATACCAGTAATGTTATTATGCTGAAGCTTTACTTTTTCTCCATTAATGATGACATAAAAATCAATATCATATCCTTCTGCGACTTCCTGAGTATTCGAAGACGCTTCTCTTGCTTCCTGTTGCTCAGGAGATGTTTTGTCTTCTGGAGTATTACTTTCTTCCGAAACGCTTCCCTCTTCTTGCGATTTTTCTTCCGAAACGCTTCCCTCTTCTTGCGATTTTTCTTCTGAAGCTCTGCTTCTGTACTACTTTTTTCTTCTAAAAGCTCTGCCTCTGAATCGTATCCTTCCTCCTGAATCTCAGATGCCAAAGCTATTGATCCCACGCTGTTTATACATAGAATCACGAGAAGTGTTAAGGCGATCCACCTCAGCCACACTTTTGTCTTTTTCATACTTTTCCCCTCCCATATGGTTCGTTTTTAGTTCTAAAAGACAGATTTTCTTTCGTTATTATTTTTCCTCTAAATTCCTTCACCACTTACCAAACTCAAACTATGAAGGGATTAGTTTGGCTTAAAAAAATATTCTATTTATTCTGTCTTAAATTATAGTCACTCCATTTTTCTTATAATGATATTTCATTATACATCTACTTGCGGTTTTATATAATGTGCAAAATTTGAAATCTTTTAACTCTTTTCTTAACAAAAGTGTTCCATTCCATTAGAAAAAGCTTCTTCTATCTCTCCATCCCACACAGATGCATAATGAAACTTTATCTATCCACTAAGATACATAGAATAAATCAATATAAAAAAGAGCGAATTCCCATTCATTTAATGAGTTTTCGCTCTTTTCTTGTTTCTAAAATGCTTTGTATATTCCTCTTCTTATTCTTTATTTCTTTTCCTGGAAATCGCAATCATGATTCCTAACCCTGCACATGCCACACAGATCCAAGTAATAAATGTTGTTTCATCACCTGTCTTCACCTTATCAATCATATCGCTAATTGGATTCGATGAAACTGGTTCTTTTTTTCCCGGTGTCTTTTCCGGAGTATCTCCCGGTTGATTTGGAACAACCGGAGGTTCTTTTTTTGATACCCACTCTGCCTTTGGTTCTGTCTCAACATTATATTCAAACCGTCCGCTGATTTCAGATGGAACCTCAATCAGAAATGGAGCTGACTCAAACTGTTCTGTTCCACTATCTACAGTTCCAATCTGTGCAAGAAGATAAATACCCTCATCTAAATTTAGAAAACTTGTATAGCCTGCTGTATTTGTCTCCTGTGTCGTTCCGGTAATGTTATTTTTCTTTGCATAGTCAAATAACTTTTTCGCCTGCTTTTCTCTTGCCCCAGCGCTTGTATCTTTTAATGAGATACCTGCTGATGCAAACTCCTCATTCCAGACTAACTCTCCGTTTTCTGCAGATTGAATCTGGAATAAAGTAAATGTTGCTCCGGAAAGATCCACCTCTCCCTGGGAATCTGTTCTTCCTTTGTAATGGATCTCGATACTTCCCTTTTTAGTAGCTGCAGAAACCTGTAGTGTTGAAACAGATAAAGTACAGCTCATAAGAAAAAGGATATAGAGGAAAATAATTCTGGTGTTTCTTATTCTTTTGATCACTTTCTTTTCCTCCTCTTTTTCTTCTTTGAATTTCTTTTACTATAGATAATCATCGCAATAAGTCCGATTAAAATAACTACAATTGTTATGATCAATACTTTTGCGGTAAAAGATAATTCCGGTTTTATACTCTGATCCGGTACTTCTTTTATTGCCTCTTCATATGGAATACGTTCTCCACGTACCAAGAGACGGTGCGTATTAATCGCATATGGAGTACATGTAACAAGTGTCGCATAATCCTGCCCTGGCTCGATGGATAACGCCTCTGTCTCTTCCGGTAACACAGTTAAGATCTGGTCAATCTTATATGCCAGAGTTTCTCCTAATACCTTGATATAAAAAATATCTCCTACTTTCAATTTATCCATATTTGTGAAAAGTGTTTTTGTCGGCAGTCCTCTGTGTCCGGTTAACACTGTATGCGTACTCTCACCACCAACCGGCAATGATGTCCCCCAGAAATGTCCGACTCCTGCCTGTAGAACTGTTTCACTTGTTCCATGATAAATCGGAAGCTCTACTTTAATCTTTGGAATACGGATGTATCCCATCATTCCTGATCCATCTACATTTAAGAGATCCTGATACCGCTCATCGATTTCCGTATTTGTCTGTGAAAATGGATCGATTAAATCAATGTTTCCGAGCATTTCCTGATTGTAGGCTCTTGCATCTGCCAGCATCTGTTCTTTTTCAGCATTGCTTAGTTTCACACTTTCTGCATCATAGTTTGATACGACCTTTGAACTATTCTTCTCATTCAGATAACTACTAAATGTCGGATATAACAATACGGAGAATGCAACCAAAAGCACGATTAAACGAATGATATCTTTTATTGTAAACTTCTTTTTTTCCTTACTCTTCATTCCATTCTCCCTGTTGTTATACTTGGAATTGCGGCTATCTTCCTGAAAAGATAACCGCAATTCCTGTTATTTTACTTCTTGTATTTCTAATTCATCTGCTGATTAAGCATTTTTTCTCTTATCACGGATAAAGCTTACTGCTACACCAAGTACAAGAATTGCAGCGATTACAGCAAAGATGATTGTTCCCATACCACCTGTGGATGGAAGAATGGAACCTGTGCTGTTTTCAATTTTAACAATTTTGTCAACTGCTGTTCCGTTTTCTACAGTAAGAGTCCAGTCATTCTCATCCGCAGTAGTGCTCTTTGTGATGGTAACTTTAATAGCATCTGTCAGTTTATTGTAACCCTCTGGAGCCTTTGTCTCTTTCAGATAATAAGTTCCTGCTGCCAGACCATTAATGTGTAAGTTGTATCCGGTTCCTTCAAATTTGGTTGCAACTGTTACCATATCATCTGTTGCATCCGCTGCGTTCTGATCAGCTGCATAAGAATATTTACCTTCAGCATCTTTTGTTACTTTAATAGGGTTGTTTTCATCAATGTTACCTTCTGTAGTTGAAGCGTACAAAGTAAAATGTGCATCTGCTAAGATTACTTCTGGATCACTATCTTTTTTAACCTTTAAGATGTCTAACGGGTAAGTAGGTGTCTTTACTTCACTTGGTGTTGTATTTGTTGTATTGTCTGGATTGTTTCCGTACTCTAATGAAGCCTTGTTATTATTAGTTACTACTGCGTCTTTGTTTACTTTTGCATAATATGTAACTTCGAAAGTTTTTCCTTTATTTGCCTGGTTAGCTTTTACCCATGCTGAAAGGTCAAGACTCATTTTTTTGCTATTCTCTGTGTCAATTGCTGCTGTTGTTGGTACTGTACCCTTATCTGTAACACCTGCCTCAGAGAATTTTACTTCTACTTTAACTGTCTTATTTGTAAGAGCTGCTCCTGCTGCATCGTTTACAAAATCAAGACCTTTAGATAATTCATCGTGAATAATGTACTGATACTGGTCATATCCTGTTGTATCCGGAATAGAACCTGTTACTGTATATTTAACTACCTGTCCAATGCTTACTGTCTCTTTGTCTGCTGCTTTAGTAATGCTTGGTGCTTCTGTTTTTAAGTTTACTGTACTTGTTGCTGAATCTACTGTAACTAAGGAAGACTGAATCTCTTTTCCACCTGTTACATATACTAAATAATAACCTGCTGCTAAATTATCAAATGTATAACTTGTTGTATTTTCTTCTGTGATCTTATTAGAAGTTGCTGTTGCTTCTAAACTATGATTCAGCGCATATGCTGTAAAATCGTTTGCAAATTTCTGAATCTTTGTACCATCAGTATCTTTAAGAGCCAAAACTGCTGCTGCGTACTCCTCATCTGTTGTTCCTGTAAATGTTGTTCCAAGGGCTGATTTAATCGCATCTTGATATCCAGCTACTGTATTCACTGTGTACGCATAATTCTTGTTCTGTCCTTCGCCTGACTCTGTCACATCAAACAATTTGTACAGATTAATTGTCTGATCTTTAAGTGTCTGTGCCGGAACACCCTCTCCTGATTTCACATTAACCTTAAGTTTGTTTGTTCCTACATCGGCAGCAAATGCTGTCACTGCCATCGCCATTGTCATAATCGCTGCCAGCAGCACTGCCATGATTTTTTTCATTCGTTTCATAACATTTGTCTCCCTTTCTTTGAGAATTTTTTCTTTTTTATAGTTTTTCTGCTTTTTTATTTTCCTTGCATTTTTTATATCTCATTACGAAATATATCAGGAAAAGCAGAACAGCTATCAGGTAAATCAAATAGCTTCCGTATCCTCCGGTATCCGGAAGACCTGGGAAATGTCTATTAGTTATTGTGAAGGTAAATCCATCTGGCGATTTATCTATCGTTGTTGTATAACCATCCACCTTTGCTTCTGTGATGGAATACGTGTAATAATAAATTTCATCTCCATCTGTCTTGTATGCCGGGAGTTCCTTTATCACCTCCTGCCATTTAGATTTATCGATAGAACCTTCTATTTTGTAACTCTCGTAACCTGGTACTGGTTCTGTCGTTTCATTTCCTGCCTTATCTTTCCAAGTACGTGATATTGTTACCGTAATACTGTTTGGTCTTGAATGATCAAAATTGTTTAAATCTTTCCAAACTTTATTGATCGTCAGCTTGATGTTCTCATCACATGGATCCTGTGACTCGGATGGTTCCGGTGTATCACTATCTCCCGTGTTCAATGTTGTTTTAGTATCTGCCATCAATACTGCTTTTGCTGGTGATTCATAGGCATTAAGATCTGCTTTCACTGAATCACTCTTGCTTGCCAGAACAGCATTCTTTAAAGTCTCAAAGGTCTTTACCGGATTCATGTGTCCTATTGTATAAATATCCCATCCGCTTGCATCATCCTTTTCATGACTGCTGTTCAAGATACTGTTATTCTTTTCAATTTGATCTAATGATTGATCCAGTTTTCTATAAATACGATAATTGTTCTTTTCGCCTTCCACCTTTTCCTGGCTATTGAAGTCATATACCGTATCCAGTTCACTTTTTCCACTAAATGGTCCAACAAGATCTTTTGTTCCCCGAACCACATCACAGTAATACATGTTGTTGTTCTTCAAAAGTCCTTCATCGTTGAATCCAACAAAGCCACCACTTCGTCCGTCTTTAGCATCACCATCATTGTTATTTCCGGCTCCACCGGCATAGACATCATATCCTTGACTGACACCGTAGACATTACTATCTGTGATTTTTGTTCGATTCGCCTTGATCAGACTCACACTGATATTGGATTTGGCATCATTATCATTCAAAAGTCCATTTTCATCGCATGGAAGTTTGATGGATGAATCTCCAATCGTAATAATTGCAAGGTCTGTCTGTTGATTGTTATCCGTTGACTTTTTTGAAAGTCCTACAGAAATATCCAGTCCAAGCAGATTTACATGAAGCAGTTTGCCATCATACAGCGCATCCACTTTGATGATTCCAAGATTAATCTTCAGAAGATCGGAATCCTGGATTTTATCCAGATATAGTGCTTTTACAAGTTGATTAACAACTGAGAATATTACATTCACTGCTCCTGAATCCAACTTCAAATCTGCAAGATAAGCGAAACTTGTTCGTCCTGCAAATCCACCGGCTGTTCCACCTGACGCTACCTGTTTCAGTCCAATTTTCTGGTTTGTCTTGTCACCTGCTGTACAATTCGACATTCTTGCAAGATTGGCATATCCGATAAATCCTCCGGCAATCTGCTCATCTCCATTTGTACTCTGCACGGTGTAACCGTCATCCGTTCCTGTAACTGCACAGTCATCAATGTGAGAACCAAAAATGTCCATAACTCCAAGAGCTCCACCAAGTAACTGTCCTGTATTATCTCCAAGAACATCGATCTTATCTGCCTTAACCACTCCGCTCTTTCCAGAATAGCCTACAAATCCACCGACACTATTTAAACCTCTTACATTACTTAAATCCGTTACTTTACTGTTTTTCACAGAACCATTTAACAGTGAGCCACCAAAACCTCCGGCCGTTCCGCTATATGTAACCTGATTGTTCTGTCCAGATTTTATTGCTGTGTTTGCACTGACACTTAAGCCAGCATCTTTACTTCCGTTTACAGTTCCGTAATATACATAGCTTCTAAACGCATCCAGCACATCGGTTCTACCAAGCTGCAAAAGTTTATCCAGAAGAGAGGTATCACTTTCTGCACTGATATTGGCAACTCCGGCTACATCTGCGATTCCGAAGCATCCTCCGGCATATTCACCTGCGATTACGGAACGGATATTCTGAGCAGAAATTCCTGCGTCTTCGTTACCCTTCTCGCCAAGTACTGTTCCTTCCAGATTTCCGGCAAATCCTCCGGCTGCTTTTGCATAAGAAGTGTTATTACTTCCACTTGCATAAGCACCATTTACGATGATTCCCCAGTCGTCCCAGGACACCACATCTGCATAACGAATCGTTGCGACTGTAGCATTTAATACTTTGATCAAATCTGCCGGTGTACTTAACAGTTTATTCAGAAGCTGGCTGAGCAATCCTTCTCCTGCAGTAGGATTCAGTGTCGCAACACTTCCCGGTCTTGAGCTTCCGACAAATCCACCGACATAACTGCTTCCGTCAACTCGTCTTAGCTTTGTGACCTGGCAGTGAACATTATTTTCGCCCCAGATCTGTCCACCAATCAGTTTTCCGACATAACCTCCGGCATAACCGCAAGACTCATTTTCAGAAGTACCATTTGACTGAACTCTAAGTCCACTCTGATATCCTTCCACAGAAGACTGCTTGATTACTGGAACAAATACATTAAGGACATTGATCATTTGTCCTAATTGCAGATTAAGACCAAGGATATCAACTCCTCCAAGCTTTGCTGCTCCGCCGTTTATCATTTCTCCTGCAAAACCGCCAGCACATCGGATTCCTTTGATTGTCTTCGCCTGATAAGCCTGTCCATTTGTAATGGTTCCAGTCTGCATCGAACCAACGTAGCCACCGGCTGCACCGCCATTCGCCAGTTTTATTTCATCCCGGTAATTTTCTCTTCCTGCGACAACATTGTATCCATATATATATTTCCCAATGATTGCATCAAGTTCTTCTTGACTGTTTACTTTACCATTCTCTGCAAGATCACTTCCGTAACCTTTATATTTACCAACAAATTCTACCCAATCATTCCAAGTTTTATAATCCATCAAGGCAAGCGGACCGTAAACTGCCGTATTTTCTTCCGTCGGATAGACAACGCTGAGTGCTCCAAGGATGTTATCTACTTTTACCAGTCCCCATAATAAGGACAGATTTCCGGTACTTGCCGTATCGGCTGACTCCATAAGACCTGTGAAACCACCTGCAATTTCTTCTCCGTATACCGAACGAATTCTTACTGCTTTACAAGTACTTGTTGGTCCGGTATATTCTTCACCTTTCCATTTCTTTGTATTATTTCCCCAAATATGTCCGCCTTCGTTATGTCCTGCATAACCTCCGGCCATACCTCGTTGTACCTGTGTTGTGGAAGCCGCATCTGCACGAACTGCACCACCGCAAGGAATACATGTTGTAGAACTGTTTCGAATTGTAGGAACAAAATCTTCTGCAAGAGATGCCAGTGTTTCTTTAGTATTGACAAGACCACCTAGTATACTTGTTTCTCCCAAAGCATCTGCCACACTACCTGGCTGTAAATCTCCAACATAACCACCAGCTGTAATCTGACCAATGATATATGAGAAGTTATAAGAATTTGAATTCTGAATATGACCACCAGAAATCTTACCAACAAATCCACCGGCATCTCCTAATACATCATTATCCGAAGCATCAGAAGCTGTATTTTTCATAGAGGCTCTAACCGCAAAACCACCAGGTCCTCCAGTAACATTGGAATGCTCAATTGTAGAAACCACAACATTTAATGCATCCAATACATCATTCAAGCCAATCGCTGTACCTAAAACCTTCAAGCCTTTTCCAACCGAAGCAGCAGAACCAATATTCATATATCCAATATATCCACCGGCATATCTAGCTCCCGTTACTGCATATATACTTTCCTGACTAAAATAATTTGAACTATCTTCACCCTCTAAATCTTTAGGAGGTGTTACCGTTGTATGTTTCAAATTTGTTACATCACAATGACTAACTTGAACTCCACTGCCATAACCAATAAAGCCACCAGCACTACCAGAATTCGTATCATCCGATTTAAATTTATTAGCCGATACTGTAAATCCATTATCAGATTTAACACCTGCATACTTTATAATTGGAACATATGCATTTACTAAATTTAACAATTCTCCAATATTTATATTTAAACCATTAATATTTCCTAGAACACTAATACCTTTACCAGCATCCGCCAATGTTCCAGAATAAACATTTCCGCCAAAGCCACCAGCATAGGTTTGACCATTTACAGAATCTAAATTGTATACTGCGTAATAATCATTAGTTCCTCGTGAACTGTTATCAACTGTACCACTTTGAAAATCTGCTGCAAAACCACCAGCAACATCTGCTGTAACACTTCCACCATTCACAAAAGAAACCGTGCAATTTGTATATTTAGGAATTAAATATCCTACAGCATTTACTAAGCCATTAGCCTCAATCAATGATTTAATTGAAGTATCATCAGCAACATCTGCTAGACCACCTGTTTTTGAAATAGCCACAAATCCTGAAGCATATCCGCCATCATCTGCAGCCTTCACTGATTTTAGATTTGTTACATGAGAATCCTCTACTTTAGTACTTCCACTTTTTGCGATAAAACCAGAAGCACTATAATCACGAACAGAATTAGAATCACGACTACCCTTTGCGTGTACCGTAAATCCATTTGTGGCTCCATTCACATTTACTTTATTAATCTTTACTTCAATTGCTTGTCCTAGAGAGAGCAAATTATTCAATTTCAACAAATAATTCAAACCTAACAGGTTAACAGTTAATCCACCATCTGCTCCCGCCAAATCACCAGGACCAGAAAGACCTATAAATCCGCCTACTAAGTTATTGCCTTCTATAGAAGCTAAATTATTGATACTAACAGTTGTTATCGAACCACCAATCGTATCTCCAAATCCACCGGCAACACGTTCATTTCCCGTAATAGTAAATCCATTCTCTGCACCATTTACATGAACATTATCTACAGTAAACGCAAGATAAGATGCAACGCCAAGCGTTGTATTTAATAAACCGGCAACACTGGCCGTACCCATTGATCCAGCAATTCCACCAACATAATCATTTCCTGTAACACTGGATAATCCGGTTAAAGAGACATCAACCACTGGAACCAAACCAACATCATAAACACTATTTTTCCAATATGATATTTTCTGTAAATTATCCGCATTCGATTGTGCTATATATGCACCATTACCTCGGCCTGTTACACCACCAACATAGTCCTTTCCACTAACTTGCAGTGGAGCATTTACAGAACATCCTAAGATATGTGATGGATTTACACCAGCAAGAGAAAGTAAAGATGAAGTTGCTCCAGGATTACTACTCAAAAGTTTTACAACAAGATCAACTAAACCGCCAAGTAAATTATCTTTTGTGTCATCTTTACCTAGGTCTGCAGCCCATCCAAGAGATGCAATTCCTGCAAAACCACCAGCATAATTTCCAGAAGCCTTTACAGTGAGTGCATTATCCGATTTAACATTACAATTGACAGTTGATGCATTGGCCAATCCACCGGCAAAACCACCAATATAACTTTCACCAGAAACAGACACAACTGCATTATTTAATGAACAATTTAGAAGTAAACTTTCCGTATTCATCTTAGGAAGTTTTGTCTCTATATCCAATGCCCCTGATAGTGTTCCTTCAATCACATCATCACGAGCTAGACCAACAAAGCCACCTACAAAATTCTTTCCACTAATTGTATTCGTACCATCTGTTACAGAACAACTCTCTACAATAGCACCCTTTTGCATACCAATAAATCCACCGGCATATTCTTTATCGGATGCTGTAGAAATCGTTAAACTATTAATATTACAATTTGCTATCTTCGGATTGATATATCCTGTTGGAATTAACTTTCCTAAAGGAATTGCGTTCCCTAATAGAATCTTAATTAAATCACCTAAGCCTAAACCTGGAATGACATTTAAAATATTTGTTAATAATTTAACCAAATCCCCTAAAGTATTCGACAATCCATCATATTGAGTTAAACCAACGGCATATCCAACAAAACCACCTGTATAGCCATTCACATTTTTTACATTTGCATTATTGACTTCAATATTTGAAATTTCAACCTGCCCTTCAACTCGCCCAGCAATTGCTCCCGTTGATAAAGCTGTAGGATCTTTCTTTCTCGCATCAAGAACATCTCCTAATGTTTTTCCAAGATCAATTTTCACCTGGCCGAACGTTAAAATAAATGTTAACCCACTTAAAACTCCACCAAGCAACTTACCCAGAGTACTTGTTAAGGTACTTATGAGAGTGTCCGGATAATATGTTTCATTTGTTGTTGTATGAACTTTTAGATTATCAAATTGAATATTAGATACCTTTACCAATCCTTTACTAAGACCGATATCCTTTTCACTTACTTCACTTGATATTGTTGAAAAGAATCCAACACCCATTTGTTCTCCAACATTAATCTTAGTTGATTGATCTACAGTTACATTCGATAACACTGGTTTATCAGTTGTATTTAAAACATTATCTTTCCAAAGTCCACCTTTTTCTGCAGATTTAGCACCAATCATTGTGCCTTGGAAAGTAAGTGGAGTCCAATCTGAACTACGTAAATCAATATCACGGAAAATAATATAATTCGCATTTTTTGTATATTTTTGTTGTGTTTGTTTTTCTATATCAAGGTTTGGATCAATCTTACCTGTTGTTTGATCAACTCCACAACGCCCTCTAGTATGAATACTACTTACGCTACTCACCTTTTTATTCGTATCCAAAACATTTCCAAACGTAAACTCTTGCTTACCATTTTGTTCTTTTGTTAAATCAGCATCTCCTCCATACAACATTATTGAATTTCCAGATAAATCTGTATCGATTTTCCATTTTCCTAGTTCAAGATAGGCTTGATAAACTGCTCCTTGAACTGTTTTGTCTGTACCTATTGCTCTCAGCTGTTCCTCATTCCCAATTAAGATATAGGTTTTATCACCAATTGTTTTTACAACCTGCCCCTTAAAGTCACGTCCTTCAGTATCTGTTGTATCAGGATCTATGCTCAATTGATCCGCAACCAGTTCCGGCTTATCCGAATTAAACTTCTGCGATAACACATAATTATGAGAGTTACTATAAGTCAGATACGCCTGATCTTCACCATCTGGATAGATCATTTGTCCCATACCAAACTGTGGCGCATCATAATCCAATGACATAACTGGTTCCGTTTCAGATTCTTCCTGTGCAAGCACCATCAACTGATACGGATTGTAAATGTAGATGGTATCCGTTTCTTTGTCATATAAAGTCGGTGTTTCATTTTCCTCAACTTCTGTTCCTGTAATAGTTCCGGTAAAGGAATCTGACACTGTCCAGATCTGTTCAGAATTCATCTGGATATCATTCATCAAAATGTATTGAGCATCTGCACCGTATTTCAACTCTGTGCCTTCACTCTTTACTACATCTCCAGAACCAATCTTTCCGTCCTTATCACCCGTGTAAACATAAGCCTCTGAACCGATCTGTTTTAATTGTTCATAATTATAAATGCAGATTTTACTATCCTTATAATAAGCATCTATATGATCTGTTGATTCTGCTTTAACATCCTCGCTGGAAGTTTCCGCTTCGTCATTCTTTGAATCTTCTCCTGTTTTCTCGGAAACCGAGGGGGCAGATTCCGTGGTGCCACTTGTTTCATTTGAATCTAAAGAGTCATTTATAACTTTTTCTTCACGACTGCCCGCATTTGCATCACTAGAAGCTGTCACTTGATTCGTATTGCCGGCCGATGAATTCAAATTTTCTGCATCCGCGATATTCACCTGTGAAAATAAAATAGCTACACATAGTATTACCGAAATAATTCTATTCGCCAGCCTTTTGTTTCTCTTCATATCTGGTCCTCTACTCTTTTACTTTTAACTAAACCTTTCAAGGTTCTAGTTTGTATCAAAAAAATATTTGCTGCTTATACCTTCAATATTTTTCCAAATATCTTTATCACTAGCGCTAAAATTATACATTTTTTTATGACTAATTATAATGTGCAACCAGCGAAAAAAAATTTCATTTTTTTTGTTCAAAGTGTACCAGTTATGTTCAATATGTCCAAAAAGCGAATCACACAAAGCATGTGATTCGCTTTTTTTATAATTGCTCCAATATTTTTAATATTATAATGCCGTTTCGAACAGCTAACATTTCTGCTATATTATCAAAGTTCATTCCTGTTAGCTTCACTATTTTTTGCAAACGATAGGAAACTGTTCGGGCATGTATATTCATTAACTCAGACGTTTTCCGAATACTTTGTTTCTGATTTAGATAACATTCCAGTGTGTTTATCAGTTCTCCATTTTTCCGAAGATCATATTGACGGATCGCATTCACAGCATCAGGTATATACATTCTCAACTGTTTTTCATCCTTAATATCTGTAAAGATATGAAAAAAGCCTAATTTTGAACAGTCTACCACTGATTTATGTGCATCTCCAACTAATTTTCTAATAACATCAATGTATTCGATCGCAATTTTAGAATCTTCAAAAGAAGCTTTTAAATTATGATAACCCTTAACACTCTTTCCTATACCGATCAGTAATTCAAATCGTGCTTTCCTCTCACTTAGTTGATCTTGCATTTCTTTTTGGAATTTTTCTAGTTTCACCCGAAAATCCAGTTTCTCTTCCTTCTTGTTCTCCTTGTGAATATATATGACTCGATTCGTGTTGCAATAAATATACTCTTTCGGTACAGCATTTAAAATTGTTTTTTCTACAATCTCAGTTTCTTTTCTTTGATCGGCACTAAAATTATCTGCGCACATCTCTGGTTTCAAATAAAACGTGAGCACCTGATAATTGTCCGTTGCATTAAGCTTAAGCAGATTTGCAACCTCATCTTCCTCTGCTTCAGACAACGAACCATTTAACATTCGATATTCCAAATCTCTATGATATTTTCTTTCAATATTTTTTGCTGTAACAACTTGAGTTAAAATATATAGCAACTTTATAATCACGTTCTCTAGAGTTATAAAATCAAGTTCTATTAACGGTTCGTTTACTTCGGAAATCACCAGATAAAATACACTCTGATCAAGAATATTGATTTTTTTAATATATTCAATAGTTTCTCTTTTTTGCCTGATATATTCATATTGTGTAAGAATGTTTGGAACGAATTTTTCATTATCCTCTGCAATGATTAATTCACTATTTTCTGACGCACTTGGGTATATGCTGCGATAATCTTCATCATACAAAGCAATCGGATTTTCAAGTATCTTCTCAGCTCTGTCAAGCACTTCCTCTAACGCACCAGCATTATCGGATTTCTCGAAAAAGAGGAAATTAAGTTCATCACGCGTCATTTTAGAATAGACAGCTTTCGCAATTTCCATATTATATATCTGAGGCATCAAATACCTAATAATCGACCAGTAACTGATATTCTGTGGAAGTTCTAAAACTGGAATACTGTGTTCATCACAAAAATGTACTAGGATTTCAAACAGTTTATTCAGGTGCGGTATATTCTGCCTTCTTTTCACAATAAATCCACTTACCTGCTTTTTATTTAATTCTTCCAAGTGACTTAATACTATACGCTCATTAAGTTGGTTTTCGTAAACAACCAAAGAAGTAAGGAGTAGTTCTCCCCCCCCCCCAGAAATTTTTCCATATTTGGAACTGAGAGAATTTGTACTCCTCTTATTACTCTATTTATTCCGGAATGATCACTAATCAATTGCATCTTTGGGAATTTGTTTGACTCTATAAATTCTTTTATCGTGTAGTTCATTAGTGGTTTATACCTCCATGTTTCACAGTATTTTATTATTGATAGATTTTAGCATATCTTTCTAAGATTTTTCAAATAGTTCCTGTTTTTTTAATGTTATTTTTATGTTAAAAAGCCACTACACAAAATACAATCCGTGTAGTGACTCTTCCTTTTTTACAATGCCTCCATGATTCGAAGAATAATTAATCCGTTTCGAACCGCAAGCATCTCTGTTACATTCTCATAATCCATTCCAGAAATTTCTTCAATTTTCTTCATGCGATACATAATCGTACGGTAATGCACAAACATCTCGGTGGACGTCCTTTTATAACTCTGATTATTATTCATAAAACATTCTAACGTATCGATTAGCTCTTTCTTTTTCTTCTTATCATATTCATAAACTATTTGCAAAGATTCCGGGATATAGGACCATAATTTTTTCTTATCTTTAATCTCAGCAAATACTTGAAAAAAACCTAATTTAGAGCAATCCACAATGGAACGCTTTGAATCGCCTACAACTTTTCGGACCACATTAATATAATCAAGCGCCCGTTTTGCGTCCACAAAAGATTCCTTGATATCATGATATCCGATCACTTTTTTTCCAATACCAACCAAAAAATCAATTTTCGCATCTTTCTGATCTAATTGTTCTTGTACCTCACTTTGCAAAACTTCTAATTTCTTACGAAATTCCTGTTTGGTTTCCCCTATATGTTTCTTATAGATATAGATGATCTGATTCGTATTATGTATCACATAATCTTTTTGCAGTAGGTGCAAAAACATTTTTTCAGCAATCTCAAGTTCTTTTCTTTGTTTGTCCGCAAATTTTCCTTCGTCATTATTCGGGATAACACGAAAAATAACAACGCGTACCTCATCCGTTTTCTCAAGTTTTAAAATCTTTGCTGCTTCCTCTTTTTCTAACTCTGTGAGAGTTCCATTCAGTAATCGGTATGCTATATCTTTGTGATAGTACTTGGCAATATTTTTTTCCATCAAGCTTCTCATAATGATATGGCGTAAGACAACAACAATATTCTCAAGAGCAATAAAATCCAATGTTTCCATTTTTTTGTTCTGCTCCGTAACAACGAGATAAAAGGTTCTATAACCAAACACATCAATTTTATGAATGTACTCTGACTGCTCCCTTTTTTGATGCCAGTATTGATATTTAGTAATGATATTAGGCACAAATACTTCTGCATCTTCCTTCATTGTAAACTCCGACAGGGTTGGATCATTTGAATGGAGACATTCATACTCTTCATCATATAGAGCGACCGGATTTTCAAGCATACTATAAATCAAAGCAAAAATCTTCTCTACAGAATCTTTCTCGTCTACAAGATAAGTAGTACCCCCCCCCTCTCCCCTCCAAGCTGTCATGCGTTGTCTTAAAATATGTTAATTTTGCTGTTTCCATATCGTAAATATGAGTTAAAATATGCTTGATAATTCCCCAGTAATACAACGTCTTTGGGATTTCGATAACAGGGATTTGTTGCGATTTTGCATATTGTAGCAAAATATTAAAACGAATTCTTTGTAGCTCTGTTTGCTGATCTCGTTTTACTATGAACGCACTAATTTGCTTTTTCTTAAGTCCCTCTAAATGTTTCACAAACTCCTGTAGATCTACATTTTCGTATGCCTTTAAACTTGTGAAAAGAATTTCATCACCGCTTAAAAAGCATTCCATATTTGCAACTTCAAGAAGTCTTGCACCCTTTATTTCCCGGTTGAGTTCCGATTCACCGCTAATTAATTTCATTTCCGGAAATTGTCCTGACTCAAGCAGGTCTTTTACTGTATATCTCATAATTGCACTCTTTCACTTTCTCATAACAATTTATTTCAACGTTTCCCTCATCTGTTGTCTATATAAGATCTGCAATACTTACACTCTTTAATGCATCCTCATAAGTCCTTTGTACCTTTAACAACGCTTTATGCACATTACAATAATCTGTAGCATTTCTGGAACAAAAGCCATCCGACTCTAAACAACGGTTGATCTTCATAGTTACTTCCATAGAAGATACGATATCAAATAGAGAAATGATTTCAGGATTTTTCACCAATGCATATCCGCCTTTTATCCCCTCACATGCTTGAACAATCCCCGCTGCTTTTAATTTTTTTGTTATTTTCGAAATATAGCTTACAGGTATTTTTAATACAGATGCAAGTTCTGATGCCGTAACATTTTCTTTCTGCAAAGCCAGGTAATAAACTATCCTAATTGCATAATCCGTCGTAATATTTAATTGCATGTCTTTCCTTACCTTTCTGTTGCACAAAGTCTTCTTTTCTTCCACCAAAGGCTCTGTCTTTTAATGTTTCCATCGTATCATATTAGACAAATTGAGGCAAGAATAATCATATACTCCTAGATTCTGATTTTCTTTTTTTATAAAATAAGAAGAATTATATCTAATTCGCAAATAATCAAATATAATCCTTCTTACTTAATTATCAATGTTTTCTTTTCATCCTTTTGAAAAATCCAAAACTAACAATTCCAACTCCAAATACAAGAACTAGTAATAATATAAAACTGTTATTTTGTACTGTTTTTCCTGTCACTGGAGGTGCAACTTTCGATGCATTAACAAACTTAATGTCTTCACTTTCTTTGTCCATTATAAAAGATAAATTTCTTCCATCAACAACTGATTCCTCGTTTTTCTGGTAAGTTGTTTTATAATTACCTCCCGGATCTGCTTCTTCTATAGTATAAGTCCATCCCATTGGTAAACAGCTAATATCTACCGATTCTTTATCCTTCAATGTAAAGGTGGCTTTGTTATTTGTAAAAGTAAGTTTCTCTATCTTTCCTTCTTTCCTAATGTAGATTTGTCCATCTTGGATTATAGATGCACTTACATCTGTCCCAAATGGTGCCTTCGCTTGAATCGTAAATGTAAAAGCTTTATTTGCATCCAGTGTATAACCTTTTACTGTCTTGCTAACGGTTAATACGGTTGGCTTATAATATACTTTTAATACATAATTATCGCTAATTTCATCTTTTTTGATTATCACTTTTGTTTGATTTTGTGAGTCTTCCTTATCAAACACATATCCTGGGAATGTTCCATCCGGTTCTGGGTTACCAAATATAGTAAACGTATCTTGCTCTTCTGAAAATAAAATCGACCCAACAGTTGTTTTTGCCAAATATTCTTTTCCATCTGGTTGCTTAAGATAATGTTCCACGCTAACTGTTTTTGTATCTGCTTTCTTCCACTGGGCAACAATCTGATATCCCATCTCATTATTCCATATAGACACTGGAAGGTCACGGTTTGCGGCAAATTCATAATTCTCTTCAGAAATACGAAAGACTTCATTATGCTGATATAACTTATCACTATATTGATATTGTGGAGTTCCAAACGATGGGAATGGGGTCAGACGTAGCTTCCAGCCAAGGAATTCATATCCCTCACAGGTTGGTTCTGGCCATCCCTCCCCTATGAGAAAGGTGCTTCCCATACCTCTTATCCCATAAGACTGCATTGGTTGGTTCTTTTCAGTATCAAGTTCCTCATTATACGGAATATTTTTCACAACTGCATCTGCCGGAAGCACACCTTCGCCGGCACCAGAATTGTAATGTACATAGATGCTTTTTTTCGCAGACATGAAGTATCCTGCATACAATTCCCAATCGGTATTATGTGTTGTCTTCTCTCCTGCAAATGCCAAAAATTTTTCATACCCTGCACTACTTGCTGCGTTTTTAGCTGCTTCCCAAATTTCATCATAAACTTGAAATTCTCCTATTTCTCCAAGAGAAGTAGCATTCATATTATTTAGATTATCTACAACAGCTCTAGATTTTCCGCCCTCAGTATTAACTCCACCTGACGGCTGTGCACTGTCTACACCCACTCCTGCAAATCGATATCCTGGTTTTGGCTTTGCAAAAAAGATTCTCACTTGTCTTTTCTTTAAAGTTACTATTCCATCTCCCACAGGATCCATATTTACCGTATCATTGTCTCTCATTGGAACCAGCTTATTCTGATCAGGATCCCACATGACGACATCGATACCTTCACCACTTCGACGGTTGTCTGTTTTTAAACGTACGGTTAAAACCTGCTGCCCTGTTTGATACGGAGCTAAATCAAAATCTAAGTCTCTACATCCTCCGTCTGTACATTGCACATTGAAACTGTATTCAAAGCTACACCCTGTTTCGTCACCTCTATTTTTAGTATATTCATTAGTTATTTGGGCATTCACAATAAGTTTACCTGCATGTCCTTTTACACCACGATCCGATCCCACACCATCCGGAACTTCTTTGTTACTATCTGCAGCTGCTACCGTTTCTCCATTTAATACCATATGAACCAATCTATATCCTCTTTTTATATGGAATTTTGGAAGATCAATAGATCCATCGTACTTCACTTGATCTTCCGTATATGTCCATACAAGTTTATGTTGTTCTGGTAAATACTTCCATTCATTCTTTTCACTATGCGCAATATTGATATATTCAAATCCATTATTGTCTACGGTGTTAATCGTTATACGATAGACTCCTTCTGCATCATAAGTAACCGTAATGGTATCATCCTTTTGAAAACGAATGGCATAAGTTGCTCCATAATCATCACCTGCATTTTTTGTTATGTTTGCACCATTTTGAGATGTAACAGATGTAATCTTATATCTTTTCTTATTGTTTGGTGCACCAGGTGTTACAGACACTACCCAGTCTTCCCCGGCATTGACATGAATCTGTTTGTTCGTTTCAACCGGAACATCTTCACTTCCTTTTTTCGTGCATATGGTACCCGGTTTACAGTTTGTTGGAAGTTCTTCTTTAATCGTAACAAGATAATACTCCTGATAAGTCATTGTTACCTTTTGTCCGTCTTCCATCTTGATTGCAATCACACCATCGGTACTATAATAAAGCACTCCGTTATATTCTCCGATGTACACACAGTCTTTTCCATTTACTTTCGCACTAAGGAAATCAAAATGTCTGCCATCTATCGAAAGAGCCTTATGTTCAGAAATATTTCCATAAGCGATTGTAGCAGGTGCACCGTTAATTGGAGTTCCCTTTGCATCCACGTACTCTACCCTGTTGGTGGAAGATGCTTCTCCCTTTGCATCGATTTCCTGTACGGCTTCCTCTAAGCTCTGCACGGATATCTCTTCCGGTACATCAGACACTGTATTATCTGTGGAAGATTCCTCCGTAGACTTATTCTCGTTTGGTTCTGAAGCACTCTCAGGATCTGATTCCATGGATGATTCATTTTCCACTGGTGTACTTTCTTCATCTTGCGAACCTGTCATTTCACTTTCCGTATTTACAGGAGAACGGTTCTCGGCAGATACTATTGCTGTATCCAGAGATAAGAAACACATAGATAGGATCAAAAGCCAGCTGCATATAATCTTCAAGTATTTGTTCCATCTATTCTGCTTCATCTTGAATCTCTCCCTTCCTTCTTTTCTGATTTTGGTAAAATAAAATAACAAAACACATCATAGAACTGACAAGTAATAAAACATATCCCCAGATTGTTCCGTTATCACCTGTCTTTACTTTCTTTTTTGAATCAGATTTTGCTGTCTGATTTGATGGATTGGTTTTGTTCAAGCGATTCAAAAAAGTGATCTGATCGATTTTTTCACCCTTTTGATTTTTTACAACAGTCACCGTTTTAAACTGATCCGCTTCATTATAAAATGCTTCCACACTCACATCATAACGACTTTGATCACATGCGTAAGCTTCCTTTGGTTCTGTTGTCTGATAGATCTGATAGTGGTAAATCCCCCTTGTTGTTACTGGAATACTAATCTCAACCGTTTCCTTTTTCTTCATGCTCCAACAATACTGATTCTCCTTACTTCCTTTTGGCATCGGAGCTTCACTTTGATTGGTTGTAAGAACGTAGGAAAATTCTTCTGCCTGTTCTTTTGCTTCATTTTCAACAACCTGTACGACAGGAATTTTTACTTCGGCTGCATTTTCAGATGCAAACACCGGTATCTGCATACTCAGGAAAAGAAGCAGGCTAAGCACTATGATATTTATTTTCTTTAAATCAAGGATGTTCATCGTTTTTCTTTCCCTTCTTTCTTAGTATTTGGTCAAGTATTAATAGGATAAGAAGAAGTAGTATGAGCCAGAAAAGAACCGGAACGGATATGACCAGTTTTCGGATCTGATCGATCCCGGTTCCTACATTTTTCGGTTTCTCTTTCTCAGGATAAACCTGCTCCGTAAGTCTTCCTACCAATATATTTCTTCCATTTGTCATTTCTGAAGTACATGTAATCAGTAAAACCAAATGGTCTTCTTCTGTAACGTTAAGATTTCGTTTATATAAAGCATTGTCCAAGATTTCCTGCAGATACTCCTGTTTTGCTTCCGATGTTTCCGGGCAAACACTAAAGAGTCGCTCATTATAAGCATCTGCCTGAAGCAATGCATAAAATTCGATTCCATGATCTTTCCCATCAAAAAACAGATTCCCATAAGGGTGTTCATCAAAATACTTCTTCTCTGTAAAAAGTCCCACATCTCCAAACATTTTATGCTTTTCCATGTGGTGTCCATAGATCAGATTGTTAAAATCTGAAAAATCCGGTGCATTGGCACAATGTAAAAAAATGGAACCACTTAAGGAATAATTTCCTTCCGCATCCGTATTCATATACGTATCATCATCCTCTGCCTGAAGCAAAGGATAATTGACATTTGTATCGTTGATCCGGATCCAGCCAAAAACATCTGGATTGATCTTCTGTAATTCTTCAAATGATTTCGTATGGTTTTCGCTTGGCATATAGGCTTCGTAGTTCTTTGCATCCGCTGCCTCAAACACCTGATTGGAATCCCATAACATATAACAGGACAAAAACATCAGCAAAAGGATCAGCATAAGTGCGATAAAATTTACCATATGATCGATCCCGCTTACTATGCTCTTTGCTAATCTTTTCATATCTACTTGTCCTTATCTTCCCTTCTTGCTAAGAAAGGGGATGCGACAGTGCCCTGCCGCACAGCATCCCCTTTTAAATCCATTTAATTTTTTTTAATTATCTTCTGCGTTTGAAAGCAACAAATCCAAAGAGTGCTGCGCCGCAAAGAGCGATCATCAGAACGTATGGAAGTGTGTTCATGATAATACCAGTTGTTGGTACGTTGTTGAATCTGTTGGTTACATCAACAGTATTTTTGTTCTGTCCAAGTTTCTGCTGATCTACTTCTGTAAGAGCTGCATTGTACTTTGATGCTGCAACTGCTGTCTGCTCAACACCATTAAGGGTAACTTTAGCGCTTGCCTTGTAGTTCGCTTTTGCTGCCTCAGTTACAGTGATCGTTGTTCCAACCGGAAGACCTGTAAACTTCATGTTCTCATCATGTGCAAGCTGGAATTTAGTTTCTCCGTTCGTAATTGTAACTCCTTTTCCATCCTTGTCTTTTACTCCACCAAGTGTATCTTTGTCTGTTCCTTCTGGGAAATCAAATTTTACAGTAAAATCAAATTTTTCTGTTGGAATTGATGCAGTAGCATCTGTTGTATTCAGAATAACTTTCTTAGCTACATTTAAGGAACCATACTCATTGTAATCTGTACCTGGTACAATAGGTTTATTAGGATCTGGATCTGGTTTTCCTGTACCAGCTTCCTGCGCATATGTATTGGTAAAGTTGAAACCATTGCTGCCTACATTACCGCCAATATCTACTTTACCTGTTTCAGCATCTGGTTGACCTTGGTCATTCTTTGTTTTAGTTACAAGAATCTTGTCAATTTCAAGTGCTCCGCCAGTTTTCTCAACAACGTAAACATCCATCTTGTATTCAGCCTGTGACATGATCAGCTTTTCATGTTCGCTATTTGTAACAGCTGGAGAAGATGCACCCTCTTTTACAGTATATTCATACTTTCCTGCCTCTGTAGGTTTTCCAAAAATAATCTTATCACTAAGTTTTGTATAAGTTCCTGCTTCACTAGCAACATCTGTTGTTTCAAACTTAATACTTGGAATTGTACAGGTAAGGTCTTCCTTTACCAAATCGTCTCTTGTAGCTTCCTTAACCTGTGTAGCAACAAAGGTAAATGTCATCTCTTTTTTAACTTCTGTGTTGTAAGTCTTTTTGATGTAAGCTTCCTTTGCATTATTTTTGGTGTCTTGTGTTGGTAATGGATCAGCTGCAAATGTTGGCATTGCCAGTCCCATTGTCATAGCGCCTGCTGCGACAACAGCGAGCATCTTTTTAGATAATTTTTTCATGCTCATGATTTCTTCCTCCCTTGTGAAATTTTTATACTTTTATATTTGATTAACGGATGTGGAACTTAAATTCCCCTGCTCCGAATAATCGCGATGACTTTTCCCCGGATGTCTTTTAGATTAATGCATCCATAAATTCGGCTGTCACTGGCCTTTGGTCTGTTGTCTCCAAGTACAAAGACCTGACCTTCTTTCACCGTAAGTGGGAAATCGACTCCGTTTTTAAACCGGGTTGTATCAAAATAGATATCCTGTGAGATCTGCTCTGCGCCGTTGATCTTAAGTCCGTCTTTTGTAATGTCAACGGTATCACCGGCAACAGCTACAACACGTCCGGTCGTTGTTTTATCATCCTTTTCGAAAACAGCAACATCTCCGGATATAAATCTGTGATCCAGCCGGTAATATACCACCAGATCTCCGTCCTTAATGGATGGTTTCATAGAGATATCATTAATTCTTACGATCCCATAAAGAAAAGTAAAAATGAGAAATACAACCAGAAGAAGAAGCACGATCTTTAACAATAACTGTACGAGATCTTGTGCTAAAGTTGTCTCCTGTACGGTATTTGTATCACTTTTTTGTCTGTCATTTCTTTTCTTCATGTTACGCTTCCACCTCTAAACTCGAACTTTCAACGTTCTAGTTTAAGTATAATTATACCCTCTTCTTTTGTTCTTTCAATACATCAAACTTATAAATCTTTTCACACTACTTTATCATTTTTGTTCCACGCCTGAACTATTCTTTTGATTTCAATCTGCTTTTTCTATCCAGTCTCGTTTCATTGACACTTTTTGAAAACATTGAAGTAGTTGTTTTGAAAACGCCCCGCATGCTCCGTCTAAAATCATATCTACTGCTTCTTTTGATGTGATCTTTCTCTTATAAGGACGTACACTAACCAGGGCATCATAGGCATCTGCAAGTCCGACCACCTGTGCACAAAGCGGGATTTCCTCCCCCTTTAATCCATCCGGATACCCGGATCCGTCATAGCGTTCATGGTGATGTCTGCAGATCTCATAACTATACTGATTCAGCTTTTCCGTTTTCTTTCCCTTCGGGAACCATTTTGTCATTTCCGCACCAACAAGCGGATGTTCTCTGATAATGCTCCACTCTTCCTCTGTAAGTTTCCCTTCTTTATTTAAGATTTCTATTGGAACACGGATCTTTCCAATATCATGAATCGGAGCCAGTTGGGCGATCACATTAATCTCTTCCTCCGTGATTCCATATTCCGGATATTCTTGCTGTAACTGGCAATAGATCTGCTTGGTATAATACCCAATCTGATCCTGATAGTCTGCTTCTTTCAACTGATTATGTTCTAAAACAGTACTTAATAAAGAAATCGTATCCCAGAACTGTCTGGTGATCGTTTCCTCTTTTTTATCTAATTCCTGCTTCATTTTTAAGACACTTGGATAAACACTCTGTTCCTGATGTAAGGTGATCATTACGGTATGTTCCCTCTCATCGATATGTTTGATTGCTTTCACCCAAACATACGGATGAAACGGATGAGCATCTATTCTGCGATAAAAAAGTTGCCTTTCCATGCATCTGCCAGGCATTTTTTCTCTTAGGCTCTCACTAGATAAAAACTGCTTCACCTTTCTTTGATCCGGTTCATAAACATATTTTGTTACATATCGGTTGATAAATGTATCATACGATCTTGTTTTTTCCACTTCTTCATAAATTGCATGGTCCTGTGAATAGACACAGTCATACTTCTTATGCTGCAAATCCACTTTCAAGATAATATAAAGCGGTTCTAAGCACGGTGCTTCCGTTTGTGCAGGATGAAACACTTTCTGTTGCATAATTGATTTCCCCTCAACAACTACTCTACTGCCAAGGATTCCTTTTTTATCACAAAAGTGTACCTTGTCCTCTTAAAACTACTTAAAATCTATCATTTTATAATATTTTATTATACGCCCTTCTTTTCTTACGTATAATGCAAAAGAGTGATAATTTTCTTCTACTTTCTTTATACTTCGGATAATAAAGATTCTCTCTTTTTTATGCACAAAAATCACCGTCCCTACAGCTCCTATGTCTGTAAAAACAGTGATTGTTACTGATTCATACTGATTCCTTCTCTTTATAAATGTTCCGCTACTTTACGCTTCATATCTACATAGTATAATCAATTTAACAGAAAAAAAATCAACCGTATATAATATTTCTTTAATATTTATATTAATATTTTCAATTTCAGTCAAAAATTAATATGTCTATCAACAAATGATACATCTTCTGTAACTCTTGATTTTCTCGTCTAACGATTTCAATTCTATGATAAAACGGAACTGCCTTATCAGAATACAACTTTTGCGCTTCAAGTGGTGGCAGTAAAATTGGCATCTTACGAAGATCACTTAAAGCAATGCTATTTTGTCCGCTGCCTTTTTTTAATGCATGGATCTGCGGAGTAGCTGCAAGTAAATATTGATATAAATATTCTGCTGTTATTCTGTCAGGATCTGGGCGGATCGTCGTAACGCTCCGTAAAAATTCGATCGAATCAAGATCTTCCTGAAGATAGGCAATATTTCCTATAGTTCCAGCAGTCGTTAGGAGTATATCATCCCCTTTGAGGTACCAGTTCGTTTGTGGATTCTCTGGTATGCCTCATAATCAATCCGTTTATCCGATGGAGATGGGACCACCTGGCCATCTCTAATATTACTCGCTCCATATAGCCAATATTGTCCTTTAGGGTCCTCAGAAACAGAGCCATGTTCTCCGTCAGTCAGATGTTTTGTAACATCTTCCAGCCTTACCAACTCCCAGTTTTCAGGAATTTCACGCTTTAATTTCTCACACCATGTAAATTCCCCTATGCAACCATCGTATGGTATCTGGTAATCCAAAAACCAATGGTTAAAAATATAAGATAATAATTTCTTCGACTCTGAACCTCTCCCCTTCTTTTTATTTTAATCTCGAGACATCACTTTTCTCTACTTCGGTCTTTATCTACCTATAATGATTCCTTCCTTATAAATTGTTCTAAAGTTTTTTCGGACCAGCTCTCGCCAAGAATACCAGCTAATTTATAACATCTATTATCTTTTCCATCAATGATAAACCACTGACAGAACGTTGTATCTCAACACTATAC
>PVMQ01000784.1_pt1 | contig 25533 bp, 22 predicted proteins | sample 1853411 | NCBI WGS metagenome assembly PVMQ01 (sample SAMN08533513, study PRJNA380276) | Human gut metagenome, whole genome shotgun sequencing project.
AACATAAAGTACCCAATATTGCTGATAACATCGCACCTAACTTGCAAGAAATCGGTGTCATGCTTCCAAGTAATCCACTACAACATTTGTTGTTACGTGCGGTTAATCGTCCGCTAGTCATGACCTCTGCGAATGCCAGTGGGCAACCTCCTGTATTGAAAAATGAACATGCAGTGGAACAATTAGCTGATTTAGCGGATTTTTATCTTTGTCACAATCGCGATATTCTACAACGTGCTGATGATAGCCTTGTTCGCGTTGCCTTCGATGGATTAGAAACACTACGTCGTGCTCGAGGCTATGTGCCCGATGAAATACCACTTGAAACACAAAGCACAAAAAATGTGTTGGCGTTGGGTTCTGATCTGAAAAATACCTTCTGCTTACTACGTCACAATAAAGCCGTACTGAGCCAACATATTGGTGATACTGCAAATGAGCAAGTGCGGTCACAATTAAGTGAAAACCTTGCATTATTTCAGCAGATTTACCAATTTAAACCAGACATTATCGCGGTGGATGCTCACCCTGGCTATTTTTCATCTTCTATCGGGAAAAAACTTGCCGAACAGCAACAAATCCCCCCCATCGAAGTACTTCATCATCATGCTCATATTGTCAGCGTAATGGCCGAACATCATTGTAATGAACCTGTAATTGGTCTTGCACTAGACGGTATCGGCATGGGGGAAAATGGACAACTTTGGGGAGGCGAATGCCTACTCGTTGACTATCAACATAGTCAATATTTAGGTGGTCTGCCGGCTGTTGCTCTACCAGGTGGCGATCTTGCAGCTAAACAACCTTGGCGAAACTGGTTGGCTCACCTGCATCAATTTGTACCACAATGGCAAGAAATTCTCACCAAAACCTGTACCGAACCGAATTGGCAAATATTAGTCAACGCCATTGAACGTGGACTCAATTGCCCACCTATATCATCTGCCGGTCGTTTATTTGATGCCGTAGCTTATGCTCTCGGTATTGCACCAACCATTGTTTCTTGGGAGGGCGAAGCTGCCTGTCATTTAGAAGCACTGGCAAATACCTCATCTTTGGCAACACAAGCACAAAGTGCGGTCAATATTCCAGTAAAAATGCCACTTATCGGCAATAAACTGGATTTAGCTTATTTCTGGCAAAGTTGGTTGAATTACCAGGCGCCTCTTGCAGATAAAGCCTTCGCCTTTCACTATGCTCTCGCCCAAGGTTTTGCTGAACTTGCTGCGAACCAAGCACGAAAATACCAATGCCGTACCATCGTATTATCTGGCGGTGTGATGCATAACCAACTGCTACGTCGCTTATTAAAAGAAAATTTGAGCGAATTCCATGTACTAAGTGCGCATAAACTACCGATGGGTGATGGCGGACTCAGTCTAGGTCAGGCGGTTATTGCTATGCATAAAAACTGATAATCCCTAATATTAAATATAAGAAAAAGAGTTAATCGAAAAGTAACGATTAACTCTTTTGTTTTTTGTATTTCTTTTTTATAGCGGAATACTGGAAAAGAAAACCAATAGTAACGGCGGCAGAATATTCGTGACAAACCCGAATGAAATCGCAATTGGCGTGACTTCAATACCTCCCGCTTTTTGAATAATTGGCAAGGTGCAATCTATTGCAGTCGCCCCCGTAATCCCAATTGCAGTCGAACGGAAATGACGCATAAATAATGGGATCACAAATAAGCTGACAATTTCACGGGATAAATCATTAAAAAAGGCAATACTGCCCTGCACTGGCCCCCATGCATTGGTCAATACCACACTGGATAACGAATACCACCCCATTCCAGAGGCAAATGCAAGCCCTTGCGTAATTGGCATCGCTAAAACGAAAGCAGCAATGATACCGCCTAGTAATGAAGTAAAAGTAAACACCATCCCCGTTTGGAAACCTCGTTTATTGAACAGAGCTTCTTTCAAGGAAATGCCGTTATTTCTTAACTGAATCCCCACAAAGAAAATCAGTACGATCAATACATACAGATTAATTCCAGTAGGCAACATGAGATAGGATTTGAATAAGAAACCACAAAGGGTGCCGATCACCACCGTGCCGGAAAGTTTGAGCGAGTCAATTAAGGAGTGCCAGCGAGAATCAATTTTACCTTGTGATTTAAGTGGCTCAGCGGGGTTAAAGCGGTCATAAAGCATCAAACCAATCATATTGGATCCCAAAATGATCGCAGATAGTGTCACCGCAGTAGTGCCAATAATCGGCAGTTTATGCTCTAAATCATCTAACTGGCCGAGTAAATAACCCATTAAGAAAAGAATAATGTAAAGCAAAAACATCACGATATGATTTATTTTTGCAATATAGGATTTATTATTGACCTTTAATAAATAACCTAACACCATTGGTATTAAGACAATTAATAAGCCATTTATCATATCCTGCATCATACTGCCCCTTTTCTTATTCCATTGAAGCTAGCATACCCCTTTTCGTCCTCTTTTTCAAAGCGCATAAAAAAAGTGCGGTCAAATCAACCGCACTTTTAATCATCTAAAAATTAAACTGATTAGCCATTTACTTGGCGACGTGCTACGACTGCATCGGATAACTGTTTTAACACGATTTCTGTATCTTCCCAACCGATGCAAGCATCAGTGATACTTTGTCCGTAAGTCTGAGCTTTACCATCGACTAAGTCTTGACGACCTTCAACGATATGACTTTCTACCATGACACCAAAGATCTGCTTTGAACCACCTGCAATTTGCTGGCAAACATCCTCACAAACTTCCATTTGTTTTTTGAATTGTTTGCTACTATTTGCATGGCTAAAATCAACCATTACATGTGGAATACGACCTGATTTTTCGATCTCTGCACAAACTTTTGCAATGTCTTCTGCTTTATAGTTAGGACCTTTATCCCCACCACGTAAAATGATGTGGCAGTCTTCATTTCCTTTTGTTGAAACAATGGCAGAATGGCCAAATTTTGTCACAGACAAGAAGTAATGCGAAGCTTCTGCCGCACCCATTGCATCTAAGGCGACTTTCACGCCACCATTTGTGCCATTTTTAAAGCCTACCGCACAAGATAAGCCTGACGCTAATTCCCGGTGTACTTGAGATTCAGTTGTTCTCGCACCAATTGCACCCCAGCTCATGAAATCAGCCACATATTGTGGTGTGATCATATCTAAGAACTCACCTGCTGACGGGACGCCTAAATTATTGATGTCAGATAATAATTTACGTGCAATACGTAAACCATCATTTAAACGATAGGTATCATTTAAATAAGGATCGTTAATTAAGCCTTTCCAACCTACTGTTGTACGCGGTTTTTCAAAGTAAACACGCATCACCACTTCAAGTGTATCTTTATATTCATCACGTAATACTTTTAAACGTTTCGCGTAATCTAATGCCGCTTTAGGATCATGAATAGAACAAGGACCAATTATCACAAGTAAACGATCATCTTTTCCATGAATAATATTGTGTGCATGCAAGCGGGTTTCATGAACTAAATCAGCCGCTTCTTGACTTGCTGGAAATTTTTCTAATAAGGCAATTGGAGGTAATACCTGATCGACTTTTTCAATTCGGGTATCATCATTTGCAACTTTTACTTCGATTTCTTCTTTCTTCGTCGCCATATGTCACTCTCTAAATCTTAAATGTTGTGCTTAAATCTAATGGCGTTACTCTACACCTATTTTTTGTACTAGTAAACTAGTTCATTAAATTCATACACAATTATTATGTGATTGCGTAAAATTTATACTGCTTAAGCAGTGAAACAGGGCGTTAATTAAACTATATTTCAGCCTTAGCTGGCAAGGTTTTTGACGTAAAAATAGGTTGTACCAGCACTATTTAAACAGAATGATTCTTTTATCTTTCAAATTGAAAATAGGTTTAGATAAATGCGGGCAAAAGAACAATTTCAATTCCGACCGCACTTTTTAAAAATATTTTTTCAATGCCCTTGTTTTTAGTGAACATCCCCCTCATTTTATTGTCTGACTGAACACTTATTCAGTCATTTATTTTTACTTGGAGAACTCTATGAAGAAAAGAAATTTTGTATTAACCGGTATCGCATTAGGTTTAAGCGTATTTGCGACCTCTTTATCTGCACAAGCGGCTATTCCGAATGAAATTGTCGAACAAGGCAGTCTTGCGCCAATGTTAGAAAAAGCGCAAGCAGCAGTCGTAACGCTTTCTGTTGAAGGCAAAGCAAAAGCAAACAGCCGTTCAGCATTGCCTGATGATATTCCAGAAGAATTTAAATTTTTCTTTGGTGATCAATTTGGTGAACAATTCGGCGGAGATCGTGGCGCATCGCGCAACTTCCGTGGTTTAGGTTCAGGTGTGATCATCAATGCAGATAAAGGCTATGTTTTAACCAATAATCACGTGGTAGATGGTGCGGATAAAATTACCGTAAAACTACAAGATGGGCGTGAATTCAAAGCAAAACTTGTTGGAAAAGACGAACAATCTGATATCGCTTTAGTACAAATCGAAAAACCAACAAACCTCACCGCAATCAAAATGGCCGACTCTGATAAATTACGTGTCGGTGATTTTACCGTTGCTATCGGTAATCCATTCGGTTTAGGTCAAACTGTAACCTCTGGTATCGTTTCAGCGCTAGGCCGCTCTACCGGTTCAGATAGTGGTACATATGAAAACTATATTCAAACTGATGCTGCAGTAAACCGTGGTAACTCTGGCGGTGCATTATTGAACTTACAAGGTGAATTAATTGGTATTAATACCGCGATTATTTCGCCAAGTGGTGGTAACGCCGGGATTGCCTTTGCGATTCCAAGTAACCAAGCCAATAACCTTGTTCAACAAATCTTAGAATTTGGTGAAGTACGCCGTGGTTTGCTCGGTATTAAGGGCGGTGAATTAAATGCCGATTTAGCAAAAGCCTTTAATGTTAGTGCACAACAAGGTGCATTTGTGAGTGAAGTTATTCCAAATTCAGCAGCAGAAAAAGCAGGCTTGAAAGCAGGTGATGTCATTACCGCAATGAATGGTCAAAAAATCTCAAGTTTCGCCGAAATGCGTGCAAAAATTGCGACCTCTGGTGCGGGTAAAGAAATTGAACTCACTTACTTACGTGATGGTAAAACTGACAACGTAAAAGTGACTTTACAAGCAGACGATGGCTCTCAAACAGCAAGTAAAACGGAACTTCCAGCATTAGACGGTGCAACTTTAAACAACTATGATGCCAAAGGTGTTAAAGGCGTGGAAATTAGTAAAGTTCAACCAAATTCAATGGCAGCACAACGCGGTTTAAAATCAGGTGATATTATCATCGGCATCAACCGCCAGCCAATTGAAAGCACGCAAGACTTACGCAAAGCGCTAGATGAAAAACCATCTGCTGTTGCACTCAATATCTTACGTGGCAAAAACAACTTCTACTTATTAGTACAATAAAATAAAAAAGAGCGGTCAATTTGATCGCTCTTTTCCTTTATTCCGATATCATAAACTGCTCTCTCAATTGATGAAGTTGATCGCGTACTGCAGCGGCTTTTTCAAATTCGAGATCTTGAGCAAATTTATACATTTGTTGTTCCAATTTCTTAATTTGTTGTTGGTATTCTTTGGCTGATTTAGGTGTATTGTAAAGTGCGGTCGGTTCAGCTGCCGTTTTTCCACGCTGTTTCGATTTTGCTTTTTGATTTGCACCTTGACCAATATCTAATAATTCGCCGACTTTCTTATTCAATGCCTGTGGAACAATACCATGCTCTTCATTGTATTTCATTTGTTTTTCACGACGGCGATTCGTTTCGGTAATGGCTTTTTCCATAGATTTAGTAATACTATCAGCATACAAAATAGCTTTACCATTTAAGTTTCGAGCAGCACGACCGATGGTTTGGATTAAAGATCGTTCAGAACGTAAGAAACCTTCTTTATCCGCATCTAAAATCGCAACAAGAGAAACCTCTGGAATATCCAGCCCCTCACGTAATAAGTTGATGCCGACCAACACATCGAATTCACCTAAACGTAAATCACGAATAATCTCTACACGCTCAACCGTATCAATATCTGAATGCAAATAACGCACACGAATGCCGTGTTCGTCTAAGTAATCCGTTAAATCTTCCGCCATTTTCTTCGTTAGCGTCGTCACTAAAACACGCTCATTTTTGTCTGCTCTTTGGCGTGCTTCTGACAGTAAATCATCTACTTGAATGGATACTGGACGAATTTCAATTTGCGGATCAAGTAAGCCTGTTGGACGTACCACCTGATCGACAATTTCACTGCCCGATTTTTCCAACTCATAAGGCCCTGGTGTCGCAGAAACGTAAATGGTCTGCGGCGCTAAACGCTCAAACTCTTCAAAGCGTAATGGACGGTTATCCAATGCAGAAGGCAAACGGAAACCATATTCCACCAAGGTTTCTTTACGAGAACGGTCACCACGATACATCCCGCCAATTTGCGGCACAGTCACGTGTGATTCATCAATAATCAAAATCGCATCAGACGGCATATAATCAAACAATGTCGGAGGCGGTTCGCCTTCATTTCGACCAGAAAGATAGCGTGAATAGTTTTCGATGCCTGAGCAATAGCCGAGCTCATTCATCATCTCAATGTCAAATTGTGTACGTTGGGTAATACGCTGCTCTTCCAACAATTTATGCTCTTTGATGAAATATTCACGGCGTTGCACAAGCTCCGCTTTGATTTTTTCAATGGCATCTAAAATACGCTCTCTTGGTGTTACATAGTGGGTTTTCGGATACACTGTAAAACGCGGAACAGAGCCAAAACTTGTACCCGTTAAAGGATCAAATAAACTTAAACGTTCAATTTCATCATCAAATAATTCAATTCTTACCGCACGATCGTCAGATTCTGCAGGGAAAATATCAATCACTTCGCCACGCACTCGGAATGTACCACGCTGAAAAGCTTGATCGTTTCTTGTATATTGTAATTCCGCCAACTTCGCTAAAATCTGACGTTGATCGATAATTGCCCCTTGTTGTAAATGCAACATCATTTGCAAATAGCTATCAGGGTCTCCCAAACCATAAATTGCCGAAACAGATGCGACTACGATAGTATCTCGACGCTCTAAGAACGACTTGGTAGCCGAAAGACGCATCTGTTCAATCTGATCATTAATAGAAGCATCTTTTTCAATAAACGTATCACTACTCGGTACATAAGCTTCCGGCTGATAATAATCATAGTATGAGACGAAATATTCCACCGCGTTTTCAGGAAAGAACGCTTTCATTTCTGCATAAAGCTGAGCCGCAAGCGTTTTATTGGGGGCAAGTAACATTGCGGGACGATTTAATGTCGCTATGACATTTGCAATGGTAAATGTTTTACCTGACCCCGTTACCCCTAAAAGGGTTTGATGAGCCAAACCATCCTCTAAATTTTCGACTAATTTTTCGATTGCTTGGGGTTGATCACCGGAAGGTTTAAAATCAGAATGAAGGATAAAAGGCTTAGTATTGATTTTCTCTGCCATAAGTGCGGTCAATTTTTTAGGTATTTTATAAGTGGAGCTATTTTAGCACATTTATTGCTCCAAATTGAGTGATAAAAATCCAAGTTTTACACATACTTAGGCGTGTCAAGTCTGAAACACTTCAAAATTGAAAAATATTTTATTTTTTTTGCTGGACTTTATGCAACATATTGATATTTAAAAGAATATTCACTTATGGCTAATAGATGAACAATTTAAGGAAAAGCCAGTCTGCATCAGTGGTTGACCATTTTAAACAAAAACAATTCACAAAGTTATCCACAGGCTTTGTGGATAGAAAAAAGTGCAAAATTTTTTATAATTTTTTTCATTTTTGGTCTTGACAAGAAGTGGTCCGATCATTAAAATGCGCGCCTATTCTTTGTGATACCAAATTTATTCCTCCTTAGTTCAGTCGGTAGAACGGTGGACTGTTAATCCATATGTCGCAGGTTCGAGTCCCGCAGGAGGAGCCAAATTTCTCTTTTGGTTTAGCTTTCGTTTGTCTCCTTTTACGAATCCTAAATTAGTAGCCAAAAGAATTTAAGCCCATCGTGTTGATGGGCTTTATTTTTATCGAATCAATGCTAGTTTGATGAATTATCAAACTAATTTAATGATGAACGGTCATCCATTAAATTATCACATTCCCAGCCAATATAATCGCCAGAAAACTCCATGGCTAGCTTTTCAAAGCGCTCTACCCACTCAAAGATCTCATTACTGTCTAATGAAAGCTCTTGTTCCAATTTCACCATAAAGTAAGGTTCTTCATCTTCTTCTGTTTGAATGGCTTGGCTAGAATATTTCAACGTATTAAAAGAAACTTGTCCGAGCGTCAATTCATCCATAAAGGGAAACATTTTCTCTTCTTCATCAAAATGGAAAGTATGCTCAATTAAATAAGTGTCACTTAAATTACGCCCTTTGCTATTCAGCATGCTCAAAATCTCTTCTGTCGCATTTAATTTCATTTCTAATGGTGAAGCCAACAAGAAATCGAAATAGGTATCCCAATTTGGATCATTCTGCACATTGATTTCTGAGACAAAATCAAGCTGTTGAAGGGTTTCTTTAAGCAAAGCATCGTGTTCACAATAGAAATGCATTTTTGCCTGATGGTTGCAAATAAAATGCCCTGCAAAGAATACATTTGGAAGTGCGGTCAATTGTGCAAGAATTTTAAAAAGACGATTAATCAATTTTTCATATTCGTCTTCATTCGGCAAACCATCCTCATCTCCCTGATAAGGCACGGTAAATTGCACAACCTTACTGAGATGTTTACCATGATAAACATCTAAATCTTCAATATTTGCGGTAAACACAGCAGGCATACCATTCACTTGTGAACGGTAATTCTGCCAATTTGCCATATCCATGCTGCTTTCCTATTTAAACTCTGCCCAGATTGGTGCGTGATCGGACGGTTTTTCCATCGCACGAATATCCAATGCAATGCCGACGTCCACGCAACGCTCTGCTAATTGATGATTCACTAAAATATGATCGATACGTAATCCACGGTTATCATCGAAACCTTTCGAGCGATAATCAAACCACGAGAATTTATCATTGACTGTTGGGTTTAATTTACGGAACGTATCTTCCAATCCATAATCGTATAAGCGTTGATACCATTCACGCTCTTCGGGTAAGAACGAACATTTACCAGTACGCAACCAACGTTTGCGGTTTTCATCGCCGATACCAATATCTAAATCACTTGGACTGATATTCATATCGCCCATAATTAAAACCGGATTGGCTTTATCGTGATCTTGCTCTAAATAGCGTTGAAGATCCGCATAAAATTTTTCTTTTGCCGGAAACTTGGTTTCATGTGCACGGCTTTCGCCTTGTGGGAAATAGCCATTAATTACCGTTAACAAACCAAATGGCGTTTCTAAATCAGCCATAATAATGCGTTTTTGCGCATCTTCATTGTCTGTTGGAAAACCACGACGTACCGCTTTTGGCTCTTGTTTAGTTAATAAGGCTACACCATAGTGGCCTTTTTGCCCGTGATGAAAAACGTGATAGCCCAGATTTTCAGTAATTGCATAAGGAAAGTCCTCATCTGCTACTTTGATTTCTTGTAAACCAATCACATCCGGTTGGTATTTTTCAATAATTGCTTCAAGTTGATGAGGACGGGCACGTAAACCATTAATATTAAAAGAGATAAATTTCATTTTTGTTCCTAATGTGAAAAATTGGGTCTATTATACAAAATAATTGAAATCTTAACCGCACTTTTCCTTTGTAATGGAAGAAGTTACGCCTATTAATGTGATTACGCTTCAGTTGCAATCAAATGAATTTGCTCCTATTTTCTCATTAAAATTTTTCCTAAAAACGCACTTTATAAATAAAACTAACTTGCTTATACTGGCGGCGCTTTTATTACTTTACTCGGATCATTTTATGAATATTTATACTTACTTGTGTTTTCTCACCACAATAGCCATTCTTATCAGTTTTATCACACGTAAACTGAACGATAATATCCAATATACTATTGCCATCACTGCCACCTCCATGGCGGGCTCGCTTTTCCTGGTGTTATTGGGATATTTCGGCTGGTTTAATTTGGATGACATTGCAACACGCGTTATCGAACGCATTGATTTTAAAGATTTCTTATTAAACGGAATTTTAGGCTTTTTACTCTTTGCCGGCGCCTTGGGCATTAAACTTCCTGTATTGAACAATCAAAAATGGGAAATTACCACTTTCGCCCTCTTCTCAACGCTCGCCTCAACCTTTTTTATTGGTTTTCTACTTTATGGCATAGCCTTACTTTTCGGCTGGCATATTGATTTAATTTACTGCATCTTATTTGGTGCTCTTATATCGCCTGATGACCCTATTGCCGTACTTGCTATTATCAAAAATTTAAAAGCCCCAAAACGCTTATCTATGCAGGTGGAAGGCGAATCACTTTTTAATGATGGGATTGGCTTGGTGATTTTCACCACGGTTTTTGCTGTCGCATTTGGCGGTCATGAACCGACAGCAAGCGGTATTCTCCATTTATTTTTTAAAGAAGCTTTAGGCGGGATTGCATTTGGATTGGTTTTAGGTCTATTCGCCCATTATTTGATTTCAGCTACAGATGATGGTTCGCTAGAAATTCTCTTAACCTTAATCGTACCAACCGCGGGCTTTATGCTTGCTAATCTCTTGCACGTCTCAGGTGCATTAGCGATGGTTGTTGCAGGGATTTTAATCGGGAACTGGACTAGGTACACTGGTTTTTCTAAACAAAGCCAACGTTATTTAGATCACTTTTGGGAAATGATCGATCACTTCCTCAACTCATTACTCTTCATTTTGATTGGTTTAGCAATTTTATTGATTCATGTGTCTTGGCAAGGGTTAATTTTAATTTTCCTTGCTATTCCGGTTTGCTTAATCTGTCGCTATGCAAGTGTCTGGTTACCATTCCAAGTCATGAAACGTTATCGTAAATACAATCCTTACACCATGAAAGTACTTACTTGGGGCGCATTACGAGGGGGATTAGCGCTCGCTATGGCGCTTTCTATTCCAAGTGGTCAATTTTATATTGAAGGATTAGAAATGGATGTTCGTGATCTTATTTTAGGTATGACGTATGCGGTAGTGGCATTCTCCATTCTCGTACAAGGTATGACAATTGAGACCTTAATTCGTAAATCAAAAGAAGCCACCATGCGTGAACGTGGCTATACGGGTATTGGATTAGCGAAATAAACGTTATTGATTATTTCTTTGGCTCAGCATTTGCTGAGCCAAATTTTTGAATCTGAGATTGAACACCCTCACGATGCCACCACTCTCCTTCTTTAGGAACAGTAAATACATCAAATGCCTGACCTTTAAATTCAAATTGCAATCTTGCAGCGTGCAAATAAGTGCGGTCAATATTTTCAGTGTTTTTACCATAAAGCGTATCCCCTAAAATCGGGCTACCTAAGCTTTTCATCGCAACACGCAATTGATGGGTTTTCCCTGTTTGTGGCTTTAAGATAAATAATCGTAAATTGGGCTCACAACTTACACTTTCAAAACGCGTAATCGCGGGATTTTCTTTCGATTGGCAGAGTTTCCAGGCACCGTTTCTGGCCTTTTGCATATCGCCCATAATCAATCCTTGTTTCTTTTTGGGTTTATGATTGCTAAGGGCGAGATAAGTTTTTTGAATATGGTGTTCAGCAAAAAGTCGGAAAAATTCAGCCGCACTTTCGGCATTCAATGCCAAAATGAGTAAACCTGATGTCACTTTATCTAACCGATGCACAAGCCATACCTGTGACACGCCAAGCTGCTCAGCAAGCAAAGTGGTTAAACCAATTTCGCTTTGATCTTTATGCACGCTCAGCCCACAAGGCTTGTAAATAATGATAAAATCATCAGTCTGATAAACAATGTCTAATTTCATAAGTGAGGTCAAAAATTAATGAATTTTGAACATATTATACTGGTTTATATTATTCCCGTGTTAATTTGGGTGGCGGTTATTTCTGTCACCTTGCGTTTGCTGGTCAAAAAACAAGCGGTTTCCGCTACGTTGTCATGGTTGATGATTATTTACCTCGTGCCACTGATTGGTGTCATTGCTTACTTAATTTTTGGGGAGATTAAACTCGGTGCTCGCCGTGCCAAAGCATTTCAGTTATTAAAACCTAAATACATCAAATGGCTTAATCTGCTTTCAGAGCAAAAAGATGTGGTCACTCATTCTAAAGATCCACGTTATCGTGCTTTATTTAAATTAGTCCACCAACGCTTAGGCATTCCGAATATTCGAGGCAATGAATTACATATTCTCGATACCCCGGAAAGCATTATTCGAAGTATCATCAGTGATATTCAACAAGCTCGTCATTCCATTAATATGGTCTTTTATATTTGGAGTAATGATGGGTTAATTAATGAGGTTAAACAAGCGTTAGAAGAGGCTGTGCAACGTGGCGTAAAAGTGTGTCTTTTACTCGATTCCGTTGGCAGTAATGCTTTTTTGAAAAGCCCTATTTGTAAAGAAATGCGAGCGAAAGGGATTGAGATTACAGAAGCACTACACGTAAACTTATTCCGAATGTTCTTCAGCCGAATTGATTTACGCCAACACCGTAAAATTATCGTGATTGATAACCAAATTGCTTACACAGGCAGTATGAATATGGTGGACCCCAATTTCTTCAAACAAGAAAGTAATGTGGGTAATTGGGTAGATATAATGGTGCGAATTAACGGCCCTGTTTCGCCTATTTTAAACAGCTTACACGCTTGGGATTGGGAAATTGAAACCAAGGAAGAATTACCCCTTTTATTACCCAATTGTCCGATTGTGGAAATTGATGACAATGATACCCACTCCGTACAAGTTATTGCGAGTGGTCCAGCTTTCCCGGATGATTTAATTGCACAATCCCTTGCAACAGTAATTTATGCGGCAAGAGAAAACATTGTGATCACCTCACCTTATTTTGTACCAAGTGACAATATCGCTGAGGCACTACGTATTGCTGCATTCCGTGGCGTTGATATCACGCTTATTTTACCTAAAAAAAATGATTCCTTGATGGTTCATTGGGCGAGTCGGACGTTCTTTGATGATTTACTCGAGGCCGGTGTCAAAATTTATCATTTTGAAGCAGGACTTCTACACACTAAAAGTGTGTTAATCGATAATAAACTTGCACTTATTGGTACAGTAAATATGGATTTGCGTAGCTTCTTGCTTAATTTTGAAGTCACTATTGCTGTAGAAGATCGTAATTTTGCCAATGAAGTAGCAATGCTTCACGAAAATTATTTAGCGAATTCTTCCGCGCTTAATATGCAAGAATGGATCAATCGCCCTTTCTATCATCGAATCATCGAGCGATTATTTTTCTTCTTTAGTCCATTACTCTAATTTTTATAACTGATACAAAAAGGGCGTATCATATGATACGCCCTTTTTTATTTCACTTATCGATTAACGTTTTTTTACGATAAACACTAAAGCAACTAATACTGCTGCAGTTGTAACAAATCCCGCTAAACCTGATTCTGTAAAACCAACCACAATGTAGCCTACTGCACTTGCCGTGGCAACTGTTGCCGCATAAGGTAACTGTGTGGTGACGTGATCCATGTGGTTACATTTTGCGCCAGTTGATGACAAAATTGTTGTATCAGAAACCGGTGAACAGTGGTCACCACATACCGCACCAGCCATGACTGCAGATAGACAAGGAAGTAATAACTCTGGAGCAGAATTGGTCGCCATTGCTGCAGCGATTGGTAACATAATCCCGAATGTCCCCCAGCTTGTCCCCGTTGAGAATGCCATAGCTGAACCAAGGATAAATAAAATTACAGGTAAAAATTGAACTGGAATACTGCCACTCACTAAAGAGGATAAATATTTACCGGTTTGTGCATCTCCTACCACTTTATTGATTGTCCACGCAAAGAATAGGATCGCAATTGCACCTAACATAGATTTAATACCCGCAATCCACGCTTTTCCATATTCTTGTAAAGAAACTTGACGCTCAAGGATAATCAATAATGTTGACATTGCAACCGCACTTGAACCACCTACAACAAGTGAAATTCCTACTGTCGTATTTTCAAATGCACCTAAGATACTGAATGGTTTTCCATCTGCTGCTAAAGCTTCACTCCCCGTGTGGATCATCATAAATACAGTCACCACAATTAAAACCACAATCGGTAAAATTAAATTACGAACTTTACCTTTTACACCTTCAATGACTTCTTCTTTATAATCACGTTCCATGGCTAATTTTTCATGACGCGCCATTGATGCAATATCAAATGAAAAATAAGCAACAAAGAACACCATTAATAATGAGAAGATCGCATAGTAGTTCATTGAACTCATGGCAACGAATGCACCCATTGGGGTATAAGAGGTAATAGAATATGTCGCCAATAAACCTGCTACGAGAGTAATAATGTATGCCCCCCAGCTTGATACTGGCATCATGACACACATTGGTGCAGCAGTAGAATCTAGAATATACGCTAATTTTGCACGAGAAACTTTGAAACGATCAGTAACTGGACGTGCAATCGCACCTACAGCAAGACTATGGAAGTAATCATCGATAAATGTCACAAACACTAAAGATGCCGCTAATAATTTCGCACCGCGACGACCTTTAATTTTATTTTGTGCCCATTCAGCAAACGCACGGTTGCTGCCTGACACCGTTAAAAGTGCGGTCAATACGCCAAGTAAAACTAAGAAAAACACGATATTCATATTTGAATTCATGCCTTCTTCGCTACTATAAACTAATGCCACAACATTATCTTTTAAATAAATGAGCGCATTCAATGGATTGAAATCAACCAACATTAACGCACCGACAATAATCCCAGCACTGAGGGACACCAAAACCCGACGAGTTGCAATTGCTAAAATAATTGCAAGTAATGCGGGAATAATTGAATAAATAGATGAAGAATAATCGACTAGTTCCATTAAGTTATACCTAATAATTTAATGGAGACAACGGCAAGAAAAGACACAATGATGACCAGACCGAACCGTAGCGCTCCATAGTTAATACACAAAAACTATGACAGTCACGTTCCTTTCGAAGACGTGACCAACCGAATAAGATGACGCCTATTCGATTTCGGCAATCATTCCTTTCCTTTCCCTTCAACGCTATCCACTCCAGGAGAATACTTATAATGACCGCACCTCTACTGTTGTATAGGATGAGAAAAGATTACATTAAAATGGATAAAATTACCAATAAAATCTTACACTTTCCCCAAAATCTGTTCTTTAATTTGAAATCACTTATTGAATTGTTAATTTATTGTTATACGGTTTTACGAGCAAACGATTGCAATAATATAGAAAATACGTCACTCCATAATATGGAGTATGATGAGATCAGACCAATTAATTCTTTAATTTAGGCGAATTAATATTTACCAAATATATTATTTTCGTTATTATTGTTTTCCCTAAAATAATTAAGCATTCACACACATAAAAAGAGGACATCATGAACGAATTAACAAAAGGTTTAACTAACCTTCGTAGTTTACGTGCCGCTGTACGCGATTTAACATTAGAACAAGCTGAAAGTTCACTTTTAAAATTACAAGCTGCTGTTGAAGAAAAACGTGCTCAAGTAGCTGAAATTGAACAAGCGGAACAAGAGCGTCGTGCGCGTATCGCAAAATATAAAGAATTAATTAAACAAGAAGGTATCACGGCAGAAGAATTAACGGCAATTATTGGTATTGCACCTTCTTCAATTCGTAAAAAACGTGAACCTCGCCCAGCAAAATACAAATATACTGATGAAACGGGTCAAGAAAGAACATGGACTGGTCAAGGTCGCACACCTCGTGTGATTCAAAAGGCCTTAGATAAAGGTGCCTCTTTAGCTTCTTTTGAAATCTAATTCTATTATCGATTATGTAGAACCCATTTTTATGGGTTCTCTTTTTTTATTTATCTTGCAAAATATTCATTATGTTAGAAAAGAAAATATTACTGACCGACTGTCCGGATGATAAAGGTTTAATCGCCAAAATCACCAACATTTGTTACAAACATCAATTAAATATCCTTCACAATAATGAGTTCGTTGATTTCGAAACAAAGCATTTCTTTATGCGCACCGAATTGGAAGGCATTTTTAATGAAGAAACTTTGTTAGCTGACTTAAATTATAGTTTGCCGGCAGGGACAAATTGCCGCCTAATCAGTGCAAAACGTAAACGTATCGTGATTTTAGTCACCAAAGAAGCGCACTGCTTAGGTGATATCTTAATGAAAAATTACTACGGTGCATTAGATGTAGAAATTGCGGCTGTCATTGGGAATCACGATAATTTACGCGAATTGGTTGAACGCTTTGATATTCCATTCCATTGTGTCAGTCATGAAGGGCTCACTCGTGTGGAACACGATAAATTACTGGCTGAAAAAATTGATGAATATGCACCTGATTACATTGTTTTAGCAAAATACATGCGTGTATTAAATCCAGAATTCGTGGCGCGTTATCCAAATCGTGTGATTAATATTCACCACTCATTCTTACCCGCATTTATTGGTGCCAAACCCTATCAACAAGCTTATGAGCGCGGCGTAAAAATTATTGGTGCAACAGCCCACTTTATTAATAACGAATTGGATCAAGGTCCGATCATTATGCAAAATGTGATTAATGTGGATCACACCTACTCTGCCGATGCCATGATGCGTGCAGGCCGTGATGTGGAAAAAACAGTCTTAAGTCGTGCCCTTGATCTTGCCTTACATGATCGTATTTTTGTGTATAAAAACAAAACGGTGGTCTTGTAATGAAAGCAATCACCTTAGAGCCGATTTCTCGCATTGAAGGTGAAATCAACTTACCGGGTTCGAAAAGTTTATCGAACCGAGCATTATTATTAGCAGCATTGGCTAAAGGTACCACAACCGTCACTAACCTATTAGACAGTGATGACATTCGCCATATGTTAAACGCCCTCAAAGCTTTAGGGGTGAATTACCAACTATCTGAAGACAAAACTTGCTGCGAAGTTGAGGGCTTAGGTGGCGCGTTTCAGGTTGAAAATGGCTTATCACTGTTTCTCGGCAATGCCGGCACGGCCATGCGTCCTTTGACGGCTGCACTTTGTTTAAAAGGCAAAACTGAAGGCGAACTCATTTTGACTGGTGAGCCACGTATGAAAGAGCGTCCAATCAAACATTTGGTGGATGCGCTTCTTCAAGCGGGTGCCAATGTTCGTTATTTAGAAAATGACGGTTACCCACCGCTTGCGATTCGCAATCAAGGGATTAAAGGTGGCGTAGTAAAAATTGACGGTTCAATTTCTTCTCAATTTTTGACCGCACTTTTAATGGCTGCTCCGCTTGCTGAGGGCGATTTAGATATCCATATTGTGGGTGATTTAGTCTCAAAACCTTATATTGATATCACCCTCGCGATGATGAAAGATTTTGGTGTTTCGGTTGAAAATCAAGATTATCAAGTGTTTAAGGTGAAAGGTAACCAATCCTATATGTCACCAGGCAAATACATGGTGGAAGGTGACGCGTCATCTGCTTCTTATTTCCTTGCTGCTGCCGCAATTAAAGGCAACGTAAAAGTGACGGGAATTGGCAAACATTCCATTCAAGGCGACCGTCTATTTGCCGATGTGCTAGAAAAAATGGGTGCAAAAATCACTTGGGGTGAAGATTTTATTCAGGCAGAACAAGCTGAGCTCCATGGCATTGATATGGATATGAACCACATTCCTGATGCAGCCATGACAATAGCAACAACCGCCTTATTTGCTAAGGGGGAAACCGTTATTCGCAATATTTATAACTGGCGAGTAAAAGAGACCGATCGCCTTGCCGCTATGGCTGCCGAGTTACGAAAAGTTGGTGCAAATGTTGAAGAAGGCGAAGATTTTATTCGTATTCAACCGCTTGCTCTCTCCCAATTTAAGCATGCTGAAATTGAGACCTATAACGATCACCGTATGGCAATGTGCTTTGCGTTGATTGCATTATCGGATACACCTGTCACGATTTTAGATCCCAAATGTACGGCTAAAACGTTCCCAACATTCTTCGACGAATTTGAAAAATTAAGTGTTCGAAGCTAAAACTGAAATAACAAAAGGCGAACAAATGGATGTTCGCCTTTTTCTTTTTTAAAACACCGTAAAAAATGACCGCACTTTTCACTACTCTGCTGAAGTTGGGATTTTATGACGAATCGACCAATAGATAGCGAGTCCCAATACCCCACAAGCTAAAATCACTAAAGCGGTTGAATAGAAAATATTGCCGATACCCACCAGTGGAGAGACGATGCCGCCTAAAAAGAAGGGGGCAAAACCTAATAATGCAGAAGCACTGCCCGCATATTGACGTTCACTTTCCATCGCTAAAGTAGAAATCGCAGGGAAAGTGATGCCCATTAATAACAACATAGCAAAGAAACCGATTTCAACAAATAACCAGTGCGGCTGAATAATTAATACGGCAATGGTATAAAGTGCCGCAGCAACAAAAGCAAATACGCCAATAGCTAAAGCTTGACGATTTGGCATTTTGCTCCCCACATTTGACCCAATCACCAAAGCCGATCCATTTGCACCAAAACATAAACTAAAGGCAAATGAGCTTAAGCCATAGAAGCTTTGTAAAATAAATGGTGAGGCCGCAATATAAGCAAACATTGCGCCAAGTAAAAAGCTTTCAATACCAACATAACTCATAAATAAACGGTTTTTGATAATCACACCAAAGGTTGAGAATGTGGCAAATATTGAACCTTGTAAGCGATTTTCGGCGCTTAAGCTTTCTTTCAAACGGAAACAGAAAAACAAAACAATCACACCAATCAAAGCAAGGAAAACAAATACCCCTTTCCAGCTAATGTATTCCAATAATAAACTACCAAGAATTGGCGAAATAATTGGTGCGATCCCGTTAATTGTCATTAATAAACCAAAGAAACGTGTCATTTCACGCCCGCGATAAAGATCCGTTGCAACAGCTCGAGAAATGACAACACTTCCTGCCGAAGAAAGCCCCTGAATCACACGCAAAACAATCATCGTTTCAATATTTGGTGAAAACACAATTAAAACCGTGCTGATAATATAAATGACTAATGAAATAATAAGCGGCTTTTTTCGACCAAATTTATCACTGAGTGGTCCAAGAAGTAACTGTCCTACCGCTAAACCAATCATGGCTGTGGTGAGCGTAAGCTGTGTCATTGAGGCACTTGTTTCAAAAAAGCTCGCAAGTTGTGGCAATGAAGGTAAATAAAGATCTACCACAAATGGGCCAAAGGCTGAAAGGACACCGAGTAATAACACAAGAAACAATTTTGAATTGGCTTTTGTCATAAAAATCCTCAATAAAAATCAAAATAGAAATAAAAAAATGAAAGGGGCTAATTTTACTTATATTCGCATAATAAATAAACAAAAAAGCACCGAATCCTCAGTGCTTTTTGTTATTTCTGAATGGAAGATAAAAATTCCTTTCGAGTTTCGCGATCTTCTAAAAAGACCCCACCATAGGCTGATGTCACGGTATAACTATGAGTATCTTTTACCCCACGCGCTTTCACACAGAAATGTGTCGCTTTCACATAAACAGCCACATCATCCGTTTCTAAAATCGTTTGAAATGCTGTTAAAAGCTGTTCGGTTAAACGCTCTTGCACTTGCGGACGCTGCGCAAAAAACGCCACAATGCGATTGATTTTAGACAAGCCAATCACCCAATCTTTGGGATAATATGCCACAGCAACATTGCCATCAATTGTCACAAAATGGTGTTCGCAAGTACTGGTTAAGGTGATGTCATTCACTTGCACCATTTCGCTCACTTTCATTTGGTTTTTGATTTTTGTCATTTTCGGGAAATTGGCATAATCCATTCCACTGAAAATTTCATCAATAAACATTTTGGCTAAGCGATTTGGTGTTTCTTCTAGGCTATCATCACGTAGATCTAACCCAATCAATTTCATCACTTCACGCATATGCGAAGCTATCGCCTCACGGCGCTCATCTTTACATTGAGTCGGATCAATCATTGGAGTTTCGATGCCTTTGGCTACCAAGGCTCGGCGGACATTTTCCGCATCAGGTGAAATCGCGTTCATTCACTTTCCATTTATAAAAAAATAATGCGGCATTTTAGCAAAAGATGAATTATTCGTAAAATGCGAAAAATCACCCTAATTTATTAATTTCCTTCATATTGTATTTCGGGCTACAATATATCCACTTTTATTTCGCTCAACCCAAAGGATTGATTATGTTGCCACTTGAAGATGCCTTGGCGCAAATGCTCCACCAACTTCCCTTCCCTACAAAAACTGAAACACTGGCTTTAACTGAAGCCGCTGATCGTGTCTGTGCGGAAGATGTGATTTCTCCGATTAACGTACCATCTTTTGATAACTCTGCGATGGATGGTTATGCAGTTCGTTTAGCCGATTTACAGCAATCCATGACGCTTTCTGTTGCGGGAAAATCCTTTGCGGGTAATCCGTTTCAAGGGGAATGGGGAGCACAAAGTGCGGTCAGAATTATGACGGGTGCAATGATTCCTGAAGGTGCCGATGCGGTGGTTATGCAAGAAGAGGTCACCGTCAATGAAGATGGTACAGTTACCTTTTCTGCCTTACCTAAAGCCAATCAGAATATTCGCCGTATTGGTGAAGATGTAAAAAAAGGTGATGTGGTATTACATCAAGGCGATGAGTTAAATGCCGTATCTTTACCTTTACTTGCTTCATTAGGCATCGCTGAAGTTAAAGCTTACCCACGATTAAAAGTGGCCGTGCTTTCAACCGGTGACGAATTAGTCCCTGTCGGTCAACCGTTACAAGCAGGACAAATTTACGATACCAACCGTTTCACCGTGAAATTAATGCTAGAAAAATTAAATTGTGATGTACTCGATTTCGGTATTCTACCGGATAACCAAGCAGAATTTGAAGCCGCTTTTGTGAAAGCACAAGCTCAAGCTGATCTGGTTATCACAAGCGGTGGCGTTTCGGTGGGTGAAGCTGACTTCACGAAAACTGTGTTAGAAAAAGTCGGTCAAGTGAATTTCTGGAAAATTGCGATGAAACCAGGCAAACCATTTGCTTTCGGTAAATTAGAAAATGCTTGGTTCTGCGGTTTACCTGGCAATCCGGTTTCTGCATTAGTGACATTCTATCAATTGGTTCAACCGGCTATTGCCAAATTAAGCGGTAAAAAACATCCGAAAAAACAACCGCACTTCCAAGCGATTGCCCAAACCAATTTGAAAAAATCACCAGGACGTTTAGATTTCCAACGTGGTTTCTATCAAATTAATGAAAATGGTCAACTTGAAGTGCAACCAGTGGGTTTCCAAGGTTCACATTTATTCAGTTCTTTTGTGAAAAGTAACTGTTTTATTCGCCTCGAAAAAGATCGCGGCAATGTCGCTGCGGGCGAAATCGTCACCATTGAACCGTTTAATCACCTATTGGGGCAATAATGGCTGAATTAAGCTACGAAGAAGAACTGCGTTATAACCGCCAAATCATCTTAAAAGCGGTTGATTTTGACGGACAAGAAAAGCTGAAAGACAGCCGAATGTTAATTGTCGGTCTGGGTGGTTTAGGCTGTGCGGCAAGTCAATATCTTGCAGCAGCTGGCGTGGGTCATTTAACTTTATTGGATTTTGACACCGTATCGCTTTCTAATTTGCAACGTCAGGTATTACATACCGATAGCCGATTAAATATGCCTAAAGTGGAATCGGCAAAAATTGCGTTACAACAGATTAATCCTCATGTCGAAATTGAAACCATCAATGCACAACTTTCCGAAGAAAAACTCGCGGAAATCATACCGCACTTTGATGTGATATTAGATTGTACCGATAACGTGGATATTCGTAATGCGCTCGATCGTGGTTGTGAGAAAGCGAAGATCCCGCTAATTTCAGGTGCGGCGATTCGTTTAGAAGGGCAAGTATCCGTCTTTACTTACGAACCCAATACTCCAACCTATCGCCAACTTAGCCAACTTTTTGGGCAAAATGTTTTAAGTTGTGTAGAAGCAGGCGTACTGGCGCCAATTGTGGGTGTTGTTGGCTCTATTCAAGCCTTAGAAGCCATCAAAGTGCGGTTAAAAATCGGTTCAAATTTATGTGGACGTTTATTGTTAATCGATGGATTAACCATGCGTGTCCGAGAAATGAAATTGCCCGTTTAAGTTTTCTCTTAACATTTAGGCAGACAGAAAGTTTGTCTAAACAAATCATTATTATGACTTAGTATTGAAACAACGTATGGGTAATATTATCTTTGAATGTTTTTTCCGTTTATTTTTTGAAGGGTTATTTGAATTTTTATTCAATAAATATTCCAAATTAAGTTGGGGATTATGGTGTACATTTTCCCTACTATTTGGTTTCTATTTCTTTGCTTTCCTTAATATGGACAAATCTGCTTGGGTAATTTGTTTATTAGCTATTCTAGCTGGTGGACTTACGATGCTTATTACCCTAGCCTTCGTTTTTTTAATTGAAAAATTGATGTTGAGGAAAAAATAAGTGCTATAGATTGACTTTATTCTCTCATATTAAAACTCAAAATTACCCACAAATAATTATCCATCCCCTCGTGCATTACCCAAAAACAAATGCTATTATCTTGCTCGACAATTCATTTGTCTTATATCGCAAGTTTTGTGTATAGGAAAATGGCAGACACTTCAAAAATCTCTTCATTTTATACCACACTTGCAAATTATCATTTCATCAGTTTAAGGATTAACTCTCTCATGAAAGAGATTTTGCAACAATTTAAACAAAATTATTTGATTAAATACTGGAATCCTGTCGCGGCAGTCATTGCAGCGGGGCTTATTTCAGCTTATTACTTTGGGGTAACCGGCACTTATTGGGCGGTTACGGGGGAATTTACACGTTGGGGCGGTCATGCTTTGCAAGCTCTAGGTGTCGATGTGTCCGACTGGAGCTACTATAAAATTATCGGCATGCAAGGCACGATCTTCACCCGTATTGATGGCGTGATGATTTTAGGTATGTTCGCGGGTTGCATTTCGGCTGCACTTTGGGCAAACAACGTAAAATGGCGTAATCAACCACACAAACGTCGTATTGTTCAAGCTCTTATTGGTGGTGCATTGGCCGGTTTCGGTGCACGTTTAGCAATGGGCTGCAACCTTGCCTCTCTCTTCACCGGTATTCCTCAATTTTCTGTTCACGCCTGGTTCTTTACTATTGCCACAGCCGTAGGTACTTATGCAGGGGTAAAAGTCACCTTACTTCCGATATTCCGTGTGAAATTAGAATTGAAAAAAGGTGCAGCAAAATTACAAGAAACGGATCCGAAACAAGCGAATCGTCGTTTTTGGATTGGTATGGTGGTCTTTTTTGCTTACCTGATTGCTTCACTTTATGTGATGACAAACTCCGTCAAACTGGGTTTTGCGATGCTTTGTGGGTTAGCTTTCGGCTTATTAATTGAACGCGCTCAAATCTGCTTTACTTCCGCTTTCCGTGATTTATGGGTAACCGGCCGTGCTTATATGGCAAAAGCCATCATCTTCGGTATTCTCGTGGGTACGCTTGGCGTATTCAGCTACATTCAATTAGGCGTGCCGGCCAAAATCATGTGGGCGGGTCCAAATGCAATTATCGGTGGTTTATTATTTGGCTTCGGTATTGTATTAGCAGGCGGATGTGAAACCGGTTGGATGTATCGCTCAATGGAAGGTCAAGTTCACTTTATGTGGGTAGGTGTGGGTAACGTTGTTGGTTCAACCTATTTAGCCTACGCATGGGACGATCTTGCCCCTGTACTTGCGTTAGATTACGAAAAACTTAATTTATTGAAATCCTTTGGCCCTGTTGGCGGTTTATTAGTGAATTACGGCTTGCTTATTCTTTGCTTAATCGCTGTTGTTTGGTGGGAACGCCACTTCTTGAAAAAAGCTAAAGCAAAAATTGCGGCAGCGAATCCACAAGCTTGTGGTTGCTAATTAAATATTAACGAATTCATTCAAAAAAGAGGACATTATTATGGCATTTACCGTTGTTCAAAAATTAGATAAAGATCCAAAAGACATCACCCCAGATTACACGTTAGATACGCTAGGTGAACCTTGCCCGTATCCAGCAATCGTGATGCTCGAAACCATGCCACAATTACAAAAAGGCGAAATTTTAGAACTCTTAAGTGACTGTGCCCAATCTATCAACAACATTCCTGTTGATACTAAAAACCACGGTTACACACTATTAAGTGTAGAACAAGATGGCACCAAATTACGCTATTTGATTCAACGTTAATGTAAAAAAGTGCGGTCAAAATTGACCGCACTTTTATATTTAATGGAAAGAAAAATCGAGAAATAAACGAAAATTGTACTACCTAATACTTACCCCCAAGGCTTAGCATCAGGTTTACTGTGTTTTTTTCGCCATTGGGTACATATTGGACTATCCCACATTAGCCTTTCTTCACAAACTGGACCGCCTTCTAGATACCAACCTTTTTTCTCTAAACAAAGATTTACTTCTGGATTAACACTTTCCCCTATCACAAAATCCATACCGCAATCCGACATATCTTTTTGTCTTCTGTCAAGAAATTTAATACGTCCTTGAGGATCTGAGTTAGGAAATAAAACCCTAGAATTATGTAAGCGCCAATGATCATGTGGTGGCGGAGGCTGAAAACCACCAAAAGAACAACCAAACAAAGTTAGAGATAATAGTAGTGGTAATGTAAATCTCATCTTATCGTTTCCTCGCCTATTTTGATTTTAGAAAGTTAGTGTATAACTTCTTAAAGTTAGGTTATTTAATCATATAAGCACTTAAAAACATATAAAAAACCGCACTTTAATCTCTCAAAGTGCGGTCAGTTTTACTTCAGTTTTTTGCTTATTTGTTTAATGCAGTAAGAATGTCATCAACACGTTCTTTTGCATCACCAAAGAGCATTTGAGTGTTTTCTTTGAAGAATAATGGGTTTTGAACGCCTGCATATCCCACCGCCATAGAACGTTTGAATACGATAACGTTTTGTGCTTTCCATACTTCTAACACTGGCATACCTGCGATTGGGCTGTTTGGATCTTCCATTGCAGCAGGGTTTACGGTGTCGTTTGCACCGATAACCAATACCACATCGGTATCTGCGAAATCATCATTGATTTCATCCATTTCAAGCACGATGTCATAAGGTACTTTTGCTTCCGCCAAAAGCACGTTCATATGACCCGGTAAACGACCTGCAACAGGGTGAATACCAAAACGCACGTTAATGCCACGTTCACGCAATTTCGCTGTAATTTCAGCCACTGGATATTGCGCTTGTGCTACCGCCATACCGTATCCTGGTGTGATGATCACAGAGCTTGCATTTTTGAGTAATTCAGCCACTTCTTCTGCCGTTGTCTCACGGTGTTCACCTTGTTCTTCATCAGAAGACACTTGAACATCATTACCAAAAC
>PVMQ01000803.1_pt1 | contig 24695 bp, 29 predicted proteins | sample 1853411 | NCBI WGS metagenome assembly PVMQ01 (sample SAMN08533513, study PRJNA380276) | Human gut metagenome, whole genome shotgun sequencing project.
CCGGAAGTCGGGAAGATGGTAAAAGTTACCGTGCACACATCTGAATGGATTGCGGACTACGATTCAGACTGGGTTCCGAAAGAAGAAAAGACATACTATCCGGAAGAGCGCAATGTGTACGACGGATACATAGATAGAGTGGGTATGTGGAAATTTTATGATGAGGAAGGTTCGTTTAATGCTTGCGACAAAGAATTTGGAACAAATAAGGAAATTGTGTACGATGTCGTGACAGCTTGGATGCCGAAAGAACAGATAGAACCATACAAGGAGGTATAACATGGACATTATAATCACAATCGCATTCCTAGCCCTGTACTATATCCTGGGGCTTGGAACTGTGATTGCCCTAAAAACAGGAATCGAAGAGGATGTAAAACCAGAAGGAGCAGATTACCTTCTGGCCGCAGGCTTTCCGGTACTGTTATTTGTGGCGTTTTTAGATTGGATTGTGCGAAAGATAGTGAGGTAGAAAATTTAACTGGGATGAATTTAAAAATAAATACAATAAGATTGCGGTGAATTGTAAGACCGAGGAAGAAGCGAAAGATTTTTGCAAAAGAATGCATGAGCACGGGATGAAATGGTGCACAGGCAAAAGCTATATGGAAAAGACGAATTATGAAGAGTACAAAGGAGAAACGTGCTATGTAGGATCCGGAATGTTCTCATCGTATTGGTACTACAATAGCGAAGGATATAAAATATTGGAATGGAGTGATTATATGCAGAAAAAATTTACAAAAGCGGATTTAAAAGACGGAATGGTGGTCGAATATAATGATAACAGTTTCGGGAAAAGACTTGTTGTAGGCGACTTTTTGATCGGCGAAGATGGATATGCGGATTTGGGAGACTATAACGAAAACTTAAAAAATGTGGTAAGTGATTTGGAAATAGTTAGAGTATATAAGATTAAATGCATGGGAAAAATTAGCAGTATCATGTATGATGTCAACCTCGAACTCATCTGGGAGCGCAAAGAACCAAAGAAAATGACAGTAGAAGAAATGCGACAGAAGCTTGAAGAGCTGACAGAACAAATACGGACACTCTAGGATACATAGCAAGCAAGTACAACATCAAAAAGCCAATTCCGGGAGGTGATTGAGGTGGATAAGAATATAATCTATGAGTACATGGATGCGAAAGCACTTGTGAAAGAGACAGAGGAAGACATCAGACGGCATAGAAGAAAAGCAATCGTACAGGACAAAGTGAAGGGAAGCAATCCAGAGTTCCCGTACCAACCGCAGAGCTTTAATATCTCTGGATGTGTAGAGAACACGGTGAATATAGACGAAGAGGAACGGTTGTTGGAAGAGCGAAAGCTGAACGCAAAGCGGATTAAAGTGAAAGCAGAGCGAGTAATCAATAAAGCTCCGGTAAGGATTCAGAGGATTATCCGGTTCAAGGTGATGCAAGGACTGACATGGGATGAAGTAGCTGCGAAGATGAAAGGAAATTGCACAGGGGAAAGCGCAAGGAAAGAATTTCAGAGGTGGATGAAAGAAAAATAGAAGTTTGTCCGTTTTGTCCACATTGTCCGCTTTAAATAATATATAGTATAACATGGAGTTAGAAGAAAGACTCCAAAAGCTTTCCAAACAACATTCGGAACACCGCCGGACTTTCACCCTTTCTCGTCTGGCGGTGTTTTTATGCGGAGTATAGCATCAGTGGTAGATGTGCGGGGTATCGCCGCGTCCTTGGTTCGATTCCAGGTGCTCCGCTTTGTGATGTGAGTATACAGGCTGCACAGCTGAGGTCTGTTCTGGGAGTGCACACCGGACTTACATTGCAAATGGTACCAAAACGCAGATATCCGCAGATCTGCAAAACAAACAAAAATAGATTCGGTAATCTATATTTAGTGTCAGTACCCGAGTGCGGATAGGGTAAAGGGTGTCATTAAAAGGCATCCTACGGGTGTATAGCTCAGTTGGGAGAGTGATCGGCTTTTAACCGACGTGTCGCAGGTTCGAATCCTGCTATACCCGTTGTGGACTACTGCAAAGTTTCCTCCTTTTTTCTTATAAATTTTGATTGTGTATTTGGTTTTTGTTGGCGTTATTAATTCTTTCAGCAGTAGTCCTAAAAGATGTGTTGAATACTGATTATTTTAGGAGTAGAATAAAAGGAAAGCAAATGAATGGGGGAAAAGAAATGGTTGGAACTATAAGCGATATGACAGAAACTGAAGCAAAATTTTATGTGGGCGATGATGAGGAAATTATAAGGTATATGAGTTTAAGTAAATTCATGAGCCTTTTAGTATTTAAGAAGCTTTTCTTTACAAATGTAAAAATCTTTGAGGATGCGCATGAAGGAGAAATACCAGCAGGCTTTTTCAAAGATTGGGATAAAAACTTTGAAGAAGGGTATAAAGGTATCCAGTCTCATTTGAATTCTGTTAGGAATGTGTATGCTAATTGCTGGAACAAATTTAACGGTCAAGAATCGTATGCTTTGTGGAAAATTTACACAGATGAAGAATCAGGAGTAGCAATAAAAACAACAGTTGGAAAGTTGAAAAAAGCATTAAACAATAAAAAAATAAACGTATATGCAATGCAATATATAGATTCGTTTGAAAACAAAAATACTGAAGTTAAATTTCCAAAAGTTGGATACCAATTTCAGGATTGTGAAGTGCAAACCCCTATTAGGGAGGTATACAAAATAAAGCCGTATAGCTATGAAGAAGAAATTAGAGCTTTATTTCTAGACTTTTCGGGGGAAGAACCTGGAAAAAATGTGAGCATTGACTTAAACGAACTTATAGAATCAGTGTATGTTAGTCCGTTTGCAGGAGGATGGTTTGCGAATTTGATAAAAGAAACAATAAAAGGTTACGGGGTAAATGAAACTATAGTCGTACATTCAGAAATACCTGTAAGAAAGTAAAGAAAATGAGGCACTTCGGTGTCTCTTTTTTGTACTAAAAATTAACAGATTGGAAGGTGGTGAGTCCTATGACAGAAAAACAGAAAATATTTGCAGATGAGTACTTGATTGATCTAAATGCCACACGGGCTTACCGCGTCGCATATCCAAGCGTAAAGAAAGAAGAGTCAGCAGCAGTAAATGGAAGTAAGTTGCTAAGAAATGCTAAGGTTGCAGAATATATTACCGAAAGAATGGAAGAGCGGCAGAAGCGGACGGAGATCACGCAGGATCGAGTTTTAAATGAACTGGCTGCCATTGCTTTTTCCAAGGCTTCAGATTACGCGAAAGTAGTTGAGAAACAGGCTACAGCAGAAGTAGATGGAAATATTATTCCGCTCGTAGGAGAAGACGGAGAACCGATTCTGTATCGGACCGTAGAATTGGAGCTTACAGATAACCTTACTGAGGAACAGCAGCGAGCCCTCGGAACGATTAAAAAGGGGCGCGATGGATTGGAACAGAAGCCCTGCGACAAGGTAAAGGCGCTCGAGCTTCTCGGCAGGCATTTAGGTATGTGGAATGACAAGTTGGATGTAGCAGGAGATATGGACATGAAGATTGTAGTAGACTATGGTGATGAAGATGAAGGAAGTTAATGTTGGATTTAACAGAAATTTTAAAGAATTCAATGAGTGTAAGAAACGATATCGACTGGCAAAAGGCTCTGCCGGATCCGGAAAGTCGGTAAACATTGCACAGAATTTTATCATCAAACTTGGCGATCCAAAGTATAAAGGTGCAAATCTCTTGTGCGTCCGGAAAGTAGACACAACAAACAAGGATAGCACCTATGCAGAATTGAAGAGTGCAATATATAAAATATACGGGGATAAAGCAGGATTATTCTGGCGGATCAGAAGCAATCCAATGGAGCTGATCTCTAAAGTAACTGGGAATAAAGTGATTTTCCGAGGGATGAAAGACGATGGACAGCGAGAAAAAGTAAAGTCTATCACATTTGATGTCGGAAAATTAACATGGATATGGATTGAAGAAGCAACGGAGCTATATGAAGCGGATGTCGATATTCTCGATGACCGACTCAGAGGTGACTTGTCATTCAATCCATTTTTGTATTATCAGATCACGTTCAGCTTCAATCCGGTGTCAGCAACGCACTGGTTAAAAGCAAAATATTTCGACATAAAAAGTGATGATGTATACACACACCAGTCTACGTACCTGCAGAACCGGTTCATAGATGAAGCGTATCACCGGCGCATGATGATGCGTAAAGAACGGGATCCGGATGGATATCGGATTTACGGACTTGGTGAATGGGGAGAGACCGGAGGTCTGATTCTTACAAATTATGTGATTGAGGAATTCGATACATCCCCAGAAAGATTCGATTACATGGTAAATTCACAGGATTTTGGATTCAACCATGCGAACTGTATCGGGGAGGTTGGATTCAAAGATGGAGATATCTACTTATGCCGGGAATTGTATGTATTTGAAAAAGATACATCAGAAATCATACAGTTGGCTGAGGGAAAATTCCAAAAACGAATCACCATGTATTGCGATTCTGCCGAGCCAGACAGGATTAAGATGTGGCAGAAAGCAGGATACAGAGCATGTCCGGTCAAGAAAGAGCCGAACAGTGTAAAAGCGCAGATTGATTATTTGAAGCAGCATACCATACATATCCATCCGTCTTGCGTAAACACGACTAAGGAGATTCAGCAGTGGAAATGGAAAAAGGATGAGAAAACGAACACATTCACGGATGAGCCGGTGAATTTCTTTGATGATGCAATGGCGATGCTCAGGTATTCTATTGAGCAAGAGAGAAAAGGTAAGGTGAAGTTAAAGACCTTTAGAGGAGGAATATAAAATGAATGGGAAAAGACCATACAAACTGCCGGAACCGCTTTTATGTTCCGCTGACGAAGAAATTAACATGACACTGGTGGATGAATACATTCGAAAACATGAAGAGCGGATGCCGAGATATAACTACCTTGAAAATTTGTACAAAGGATTCCACGATGTCTTCCGCTTACCGGAAAAGGAAAAATGGAAGCCGGATAACCGACTGGCAGTGAATTTCCCACGGTATATCACAGAGACCTTTTTGGGATATGCTTATGGGATTCCAGTTAAAAAAACGCATCCGGACGAAAAAATAAAAGACGCGATCCTTGAATTTGACCGGGATAACGATATCTCAGATCAGGAATATGAGCTGGCGAAGAAGTGTTGTATCTACGGACATGCATTTGAATATTTTTACCAGGACGAAGAAGCAAAGACAAAGACAGTAGTCTGCAATCCAAAAGAACTGTTTGTTGTCTACGATGATACCGTAAAGAGCCGCGCTCTATTTGCTGTCAGATATGGGAAAAAAGACGATAATGTCACAAGGTATGGCGAGATACTTACAAGGACAGAAATTATCCCATTTGACGGAGAAAAGATGCAGGAGGGAATGCCGAACCCATATGGTCGCATCAACTGTGTTGAATATGTACTGAACGATGAGAGAATCGGTCTGTATGAGGAAGTTGCCGGCATGGTAGAAACATACAACCGAGTGATCGGAGAAAAAGCGAACGATGTAGATTCTTTCGCAGAAGCGTATCTTGCAGTGCTGGGCGCTGAACTGGATGAAGAGGGCGTTTATAAGATTCGCGATAACCGGATCATAAACCTGTATGGGACAGATAATGCAAAGGATATTATTGTGCAGTTCCTTGGCAAGCCCACAGCAGATGGAACGCAGGAGAATCTCTTAAACCGGCTTGAGGATTTGATTTATCAGACAAGTATGGTAGCGAACATCAGTGATGAATCTTTTGGAAATGCTTCTGGAACTTCCCTTGCATACAAATTACAGTCTATGAGCAATCTTGCACTAACGTTCGACCGCAAAGCTGAAAAGTCCATGAGGAAACGGTATAAACTGTTTTGCTCTCTTGCAACGAATGTGTCAGATCGGGATGCATGGAAAGATATTGATTTTACGATGAGTAGGAATATCCCAAAGAATTTACTTGAAGAAGCACAGACAGCACAAGCACTGGAAGACATTGTATCTAAGGAAACGCAGCTACAAGTTTTATCCATTGTAAAAGATGCGTCCGAGGAAATCGACAGAATGGAGAAAGAGGACGAAAAGAAGCAACAAACAATCGTAGAGAAGCGGATGTTCGGAGGCGCGGAAGATGAGCAGTCAGGAGTATTGGAAGAATAGGGAAGAAGAACAGCGAAAGAAGAATATCAAGGACGAAGCGGAATACGCGAAAGAGATCGAGAAGATCTACGCGAATATGATGGATGAAATCCAGAAAGAGATCAATGGATTCTATACACGATATGCAAAATCAGAAGGGATCACAATCGCAGAGGCAAAAAAGCGGGTATCTAAAATGGATATTGATGCGTACAGTCGAAAGGCGAAACGGTATGTAAAGGATAAGAATTTTTCGAAAGAGGCCAATGAGGAAATGAGACTTTACAATGCAGCTATGAAGATCAACAGGCTTGAAATGCTGAAAGCTAATATCGGAATGCATCTTATTGGTGGATTTGATGAGCTTCAGAAGTATTTTGACCAGATCCTGACGGAGAAAACGCTGGAAGAATTTGAACGGCAGGCAGGAATCCTTGGAAAATCCATCCAGAACAATGCGAAGATGGCACATTCGATCGTGAACGCTTCTTTCCACAATGCGAGATACTCAGACCGTATTTGGATGTATCAAGATATGCTGAAAGCTGAATTGTCGAAGCTATTACAGACTGGTTTGATACAGGGTAAGAATCCGAGAACACTGGCAAGACACCTTACCAAACTGTTTGGAGTAAGCCGGGAAAATGCAGAGCGACTGATGATAACGGAGCTGTCGAGAGTGCAGGCAGAAGCGCAGAAACAGTCTTATATCCGCAATGGATTTGATGAGTATGAGTTTATCGCGGAGCCGACAGCCTGCCCGATCTGCCGGGCTTTAGATGGAAAGCATTTTAAGGTATCAAAAATGATGCCAGGAGAAAATGCGCATCCAATGCATCCGCGCTGTCGGTGCAGTACAGCAGCATATATGGATGACAAAGAATATGATGAATGGCTGGACGGGTATTCTGAGCACGGGATGGATTTTGAAACTTGGAAGAACAGGGTTGAAAAGAAATCTGTGTTTGATATAATAAAAGCAGATAAAACAGTCAGCGGACATTCTGGAACGCCTAAAATGGCAGAGGCAGGAGCGGTAATAGACCATATCGGAAAAGACGGGAAAGTAGATGTAAGAGCTTTTTACGGAGAGTCGAAATTAAAATTTAAAGATATCCATACAACCGCACACGGGAATCCTAAGCAGCATCCTTATGGAAATCATGGGGAACACGCGCATGATTATACATGGGGAAAAGACGGCAGACTGAAGGATAAGACAACTCGCGAATTAAGCGAAGAGGAAAGAAAGGAGAATGGGGATATATTATGAATAAAGATGAATTAAGACAAATTTTATCTGAGTGTTGCAATGATATTTCTTTCTCTTACAGAGGATTGTCATCTGGAGTGACAGTTGAAGTTCATAATTATGTTCCGACATATCAAGTGTGGCATGGCGATGACGTGAAAGAGTATGATAATGTGGATAAAGTTATGAATGATAAATTTTATAGTGGAAAGTCGTTAAACGATCTAGTAAAAGAAGTAGAAATTGAAGCAATGTAATACCATCGGTCGAGCGGGCTGATGGTATTTTTATGCGCATTTTGGAGGTGATGTAATTTGATTGAGGTGAGAATCCGTCCAGAGCGAATTGAAATCTCTGGACACGCCGGGTACGCTGAATATGGAAAAGACATTGTTTGTGCTGGTGTTACGGCACTTACACAGACGCTGATTCAGTCGATTGAAAATTTAACAGATGATGAAATAGAATACAGAATATCTCCCGGAAAGGTTGAGGTAGAATACGGGAATCTGTCAGAGAAATCGAAAACTCTGGTGGATTCCTTTTTCGTTGGCATCTGCTTAATTGCAGAGGAATTTCCGGAATATGTGAAAGTGAGGTGAAAATATGGGTAAAACAGAGACTTTTATCAGAGCAGCAACAACAAGTGAACAGCCACTGGTTTTGGAATTTGCGCATGAGGGGAAAGAGTATCTTGTGAAGAATTTTACAGACGGTGATGTGTATGTTGCACTGAAAGAAAGCGCGACAAAGGAAGAAAGTGCATTGATTCCGGCGCAGACAGCGCAAACCGTGATTCGGAATAAAAACTACTACGCAGGGAGCAACCTCGTCCAGATCATCCCCACAGCAACCAGTGAAAAAGGAGTGGAAGTACAATGCTTAAAATGGTAGATGGAACAGGAATCATCGGGCTTGATATGGTATGCCCTCTTGGAGTCTCTGCTCCACAGCCACCGAATTATGACAGGGTAGAGCTAGAGGGGGCAGGGATGCTGGTACTTCCGAACAGCTTGGATGCGCAGCTTGAGAGGTTGGAGCTTGGTGGGAAGACAGCGCAGGTGCAGACGAGTGGAGCGCAGTTGCTTAACAAAGATAATTTTTTCGTCAATCCACCAACTACTTTTGACAAACTAAAATATTATCCGCTCAATATTGGAGATAAAGAATGTACATTGAGTACGACTTGCCCTGCGAGCGGCAATACATCGAATCTATTTTTGTTGGCAGGAAACATAGACAAAGGAGCTTCGTCATCAGTTAATGGTGTTAGTTTTGGAATATCGAGAACTGTAAAAAGTCAAGATGGATATGTAACGATAGCGCTGAGGACAATCGGCGATAACCCCAATAATCCATTGGATTATGACATAATGCTCAACTATGGCTCTGAAGCTAAACCTTACGAACCCTACACGGGCGGTAAACCCTCCCCATCTACAGAGTACCCTCAAGAAATTAAGAGTGTTGGACAATGGAATGAAGAGAAACAAAAATACGAAGTCGATGTAAAAGTGACCGGAAAGAATTTGTTGAACGAAGAGCATTTTTTTGATATGAAAAATTGGAAAAACAATCAATATAATATGAGGCTACAACCGAATACACAGTATGTATTTAGTAGAAGAGATAATGTTGGATATGGTAGTAATATTTTCTTATCAATTAAAAACACAAAAGATGATAGATTTTCTCAAATCATAAATTCGAACTCCCAACCCACCAACAAGCAAAGTGTAAAATTTAAAACAAAAGAGACCGGTTTAGTTTGGTTTTTAGTGCAAAATAATTCTGGAATTAATCTTAAGGATATGTTGGGATATGCACAAATAGAAGTAGGGGAAATTTCTACAGAACATGAATTATACAAAGAACAAACCCTCACTCTCACATCCGACCGCCAAATCACAAAGTGGGACAGACTGGTAGAACAGGGTGGACAGATTGGGTGGTTGTATAAGCATAAAATAATAGAGGATTTCTCTGCGCTCGTGAAAGATACGGAACCAATATACGGCAATGATGAAGGGAAGTATTTTTCGGTATCGTTGCAAAATGCATCGTTAAACTACGATAGAAGCAAGATATACTCAGAGGCGGGAGTGTATGGAAAAGATAACAAAATACATTATATTCCACAACCAATGACGACAAATGCGATTATACATGTGTCAGATACAGATACAATAATGACCGCCAAAGAACATATGCATTATAAGGTGATATACGAAACAACAGAATCACAATTCACCCACCTCCCACAGTCCGAACAAAACGCAATCCGAGCATTAAAAACCTACTACCCTACCACAGTCATCACAGTGGACGGAGGGGAGCTTGACCCAGACATTAAAGTAACCTATCGAAAGGAGATTTAAACATGAACTACGCAAAAATCATGGAAAACGGAACTGTAAGAATCAGCTCCATCAAAAAAGAGGGCTACAAACCGCTCAAGGAAGAGAAGCCGGAGGGATTTAGCAACCTTGTCTTTGTTGGCTACACAGAGACAGAAGAAAACATAATCAAAGAATATGAAGCTGTCGATGACGGAATGAGCGCCTACGGGAAATTGCAGAAAGACTTAAAAGCAACACAGGCGGCACAGGAAGTCACAGACCAAGCGGTGCAGGAGTTAATTTTAGCAACAATGAAAATGGGGGTGTAAGTTATGGCACAGTTTTTAGCAAACAGAATCAAAGGTGGACACTTGACAATTGATGATGTACCGGAGAGTTTGAAAGAGCAGGTGCAGGCGTTACTTTAGGAGGAAAATACATGGGAATGAATTTTATTGAAGCATTAAAAGTGATGAAACAAGGAGGAAAAGTCAAGCTTCCGTCTTGGGGCGGTTATTGGTACTGGGACAAAGAAAAAGAAACAGTCATGATTCAGTGCAGACCACAAGACTCTGACAAAGGAGAACTTCTCGACATCAGAGAAACTCAGAGAGTTGAATACACTCTTCAAAATGTGGCTTCTGATGAATGGATGCTTGCCGATGAAAGTAACTGTCCTGTATTAGGAGGAGAATCGACATTTCCGTTTTCCGATGCTATTAAATACCTGAAACGTGGAATGAAAGTTGCTCGTAAAGGATGGAATGGGAAGAAGCAGTATATTCAACTGGCAACTGGAATCTCATATACATTTGGAGACGATGTTGTAAATTGTGAGCATGAAGCTATAGGCAATCAGGCAATCGCATTTGTCGGAACATCTGGCGTGCAGATTGGGTGGCTTGCAAGTCAAGCTGATATGCTTGCAGATGATTGGGTGTTTGCAGAATAGGTAAGACATTGGCACATAGAGATATGTGTTATTTTTATGCCTTTTTCCGGCAGGCGATAAAGAACCGGAAAATTATTTTAAAGCAATGGTCTGGACAATGGATGGACTGGGGCAGAAAGGAAAAAGATATGAAATTTAGAGAATTTATGGCATTACAGTTATTTGCCGAAGACGAAGGAACTGGGGCAGAAAGCAATGGATCCGGCGTAAATGGCGAAGAAACACAGGGCAATGAGGGAGATCAGGGAACTTCCGGTAATACGTTTGAGGACTTTTTAAAAGATGGGAAGAATCAAGCGGAGTTTGATAGACGGGTCAATAAAGCAATCGAAACGGCGCTTGGAAATGCAAAAGTGAAATGGCAGGAAGATGCTGATCAGAAAGCAGAAGAAGCAGCCAAAGTTGCGAAGATGAATGCAGAGCAGAAACAGCAGTATGAGATGGATAAACTGAAAAAAGAAAATGAGAGACTGCAGGCAGAGTCTGTTAAGAATCAGCTCAGCAGAAATGCATCCGTAGTCCTTGCAGAGAAAGGTATTGAAGCAACGCAGGAGGTACTTGACTTTGTCGTAGGGGCGGATGAAGCAGATACCAATGCAAGAATTGACACTCTGATGAAAATCGTGGAATCCCAGCTTAAGAAAGCCGAGATCGCCAGAGCAACCGGATCTACACCAAAAACCATGACGAACTCAGGAAGTCCAATGTCTGAATTCGAAAAGAGACTTGCAAAGTATAAATAAAGGAGAATGTGAAGATGAAGAATAAAGAATTTATGATGTTACAGTTATTTGCGGCAGGAGACAACAATGATATGCCGGTAAGAAGCTACCAGCTTGAGTTTAAAAGCCTTTTGGAGGTAGTATTTAAAAAGATGTCTTATTTCGCGGATTTTTTCGGCGGCGAACTTGAGGTACTGGATGGAGTCAGAGAAAACGAAACAGCCTTTTATGTAAAAACATCAGACATTCCGGTTGTGGTTGGAACTGGGTACGATAAAACAGCTACGAAAGCGTTTGGAACGGGAACAGGGAACTCTAGCCGTTTCGGGGAGAGAAAAGAGATTATCTACGCGAACACGCCGGTTAATTACTCTTGGGGATGGAATTACCACGAGGGGATTGACCGACACACCGTGAATAATGATTTTGACGTTGCGGTAGCAGATCGCTTGGAACTGCAGGCGAGGGCTAAGACAAAGCAGTTTAACAAACAGCACGGAAATTTTATTTCCCATTCTGCCGGAAAGTCTTTGAAAGCCACAGATTATACGGCAGACAATGTATTAAAGCTGTTTAATGAGCTGTCTAAGTATTTTAATAACATCGAAGCAGTTGGAACGAAAAAAATTAAGGTTTGTTCCGATCTGTACAATGCCGTCGTGGATCATCCTTTGAATACGGCTGCTAAAAACTCCACTGTAAACATTGATGGCAATGAGGTTGTGAAGTTCAAGGGATTCCTTGTAGAGGAGATTCCGGATGAATTATTCCAGTCTAAAGAATGCGCCTATGCATATATTGCCGGAGTTGCAAAAGCATTTACCGGAATTAACACAGCGAGAACAATCGAATCCGAGGATTTCGACGGAGTAGCTCTGCAGGGAGCTGGTAAGGCTGGAGAATTTATTCCGAATGACAACAAGAAAGCTGTAGTTAAAGTGTCGGTGGGGGAATAGCACCCCCTGAAGACCTCGCCTTGGTAGGCAGGGGGAAAGTCGGAAAGGCAAAAGTAGGTAAAGCAAAATAGGGGGTATGAGTTATGGCATATGAACCAACTAAATGGAATAATGATGACGTTATTACAGCAGAGAAACTGAATAAGTTAGAGCAGGGCGTGAAGAATGAGCAGGTTGGACCAGCAGGACCAGCAGGAGCAGTAGGACCAGCAGGACCAGCAGGACCGAAAGGAGACAAGGGAGATCCAGGCGCACAGGGACCGGCGGGACCAAGTTACACTCTTCCAGCGGCGAATAAAACAACGCTTGGCGGCGTGAAACAGATAGCTTTGATTGCAGATTTGTCCACAGAAACAGGGGCTGATTTAAAAAATAAAATCAATGCAATTCTTGCTGAAATGAAAAAACAGGGTATCATGGCGAATTCGTAAGGAGTTGAAATTGAATGCTGGATGATTTAAAAAAACTTCTTGGAATCGAGGATGATTCTCTTGATCAGAAACTGGAGTTGATACTCAGATCTGTGCAAGGGCGCCTAAAGCTCCTTCTCAGAGGAATTGAAGTACCGGAGGAAATGAATCACATTGTCGTGGAAGTGGCAGTGATCCGGTTCAATCGGTTGGGTTCCGAGGGTATGTCATCACACAATGTTGAGGGCGAAAGCATGTCTTACAACGACAATGATTTTGATGGATTTATGGATGAAATACAGGCTTTTCTTGACTCGCAAAAAGAATCAAAACGAGGAAGGGTGAGATTTATTTGAGGTGTGATACAGAAGTTTTCTTTCAGTCGATCGTACCTGGGGAGTATGACGAAGCTACTGGGGATTATAGAGATGATACAGTATCAGAAGAGAAAAGACACGCAAGTGTGACAGATACCGGAACAGAGATAATGAACCTTGTATATGGATCCATAAAGCAGGGAAGCAAGACGGTGCGGCTACAGATGCATTACAAAAAGCCGTTTGACCGTATCCGAATAGGCAACGCCTTATACAGAGTGGATTTTGAGCGGAAACTGCGAACAAAGCATGTGTTTGTAGTATCGGAGGTGCAGTGATGGCTACGTTAAAAATCGAAGGAATCGCAAAGCTGAATAAAGGTTTGAAGAAGCGGATGGATATGAGTGCTGTGCAGACAGTTGTACGGAAAAACGGGGCAGATATGCAAAAGAAAGCGCAGAGGAATGCTCCAGTCGATACTGGAACACTGAAAAGAAGTATCGGTATTGACGTCTCTGATGGTGGGATGACCGCCACTGTCGAACCAACAGCTGAGTATGCGCCTTATGTAGAACTCGGAACCCGATTCATGGAAGCCCAACCCTATTTAAAACCCGCATTTGAGGAGCAAAAGAAACAGTTTGAAAAAGATTTGCAAAAGCTTGTGAGGTGAGATATGGATCCACAGCAAGAATTATTTACAAAATTACTTACAGAGATAAAAAAATCAGGATATGACGTATATGACGGCTTCTTACCGCCGGATGGTACGCCGTATCCTTTTGTTTATCTCGCAGACAGCCAATTGATCGATGATGCGAATAAGACCGCTGTGTTTGGCAGTGTCCATCAGACAATCCATGTTTGGCACAACAATCCAAGACAGAGAGGAACGGTATCAAAAATGCTGTTGGCGATCAAAACCACATGCAGAAAACTGGATCATACCGAAAATTTTGCATGGGATGTCCGGAATGTAAATCAGAGGATTCTTCCGGATGCAACAACAAAGCAGCCTCTTTTACACGGGTTGCTGGAAATAGAATTTAGTTTTAGTTAGAGAGGAGAAAAAGCATGTTTAAGACAGGTTTACAGTTATTTGCAGAGGCGGTATCTGGCAAGAAAATTGTCTATTTGTACCGACTTGCAGGAAAAGCCAAAGAAGAGGCTGCGAAAAATCTTGCGTTTACGACAGAAAATGGAAGAACAAAAAGCAAGGATGCAGACTCTACAGCAACGAAGGATGGAACGATTCGTACACCTGGGGCTGCGGAAACAGAAATCACGGCCAATGCTATCCTTGCGAAGAAAGATAAGTTAATCTCCGAGTTAGAGGACGCGATGGATTCGGATGAGTTGCTTGAAATCTGGGAAGCAAACCTTGAGGATCCGGCAGAACCTGGTCCGAATAAGTTTAAGGGCATGTATTTCCAGGGATATCTCACGGAATTTGAGATCATATCCTCGGCAGATGAAAATGTAGAGGTGTCTCTTACTTTTGGTGTTAACGGCTCTGGAAAACGAGGGGATGTTACTGTAACTGCACAGCAGCAGGAAGTAGCAGCTTATGTGTTTAAGGACAGCGTGAAAGAGGGGGAATAATGCCCTCTGACGATGTAGCCTTAATCGGCAGAGGTAAAGTAGGAAAGGCAAAAGTAGGAAAAGAATAGATCATGTACATAGAGGGCGGCGAGACCGCTCTCTTTTAATGGAGGTAAAAAATATGATGGAATTAACAATTAACGGACAGGTGTACCAGTTTAAATTCGGAATGGGATTTTTAAGAGAGATCAACAAGCAGACGAATATGCCTGTGGATGGATTGCCGGGAGTAAAAAAAGACGTAGGATTCCGATATGCGCTTATGAACTTAGTGAATGGTGATCTGGATGCGCTGGTAAACATTCTTGATGTTGCGAATAAAGGGCAGAATCCGAGAGTGACAAGAGGCCTTTTAGATGAGTATATCGACGATGAGGACACAGATATTGATGAACTTACAGAAACAGTAATGGGTTTCTTGAAGAGTGCCAATGCTACGAAAAAAGCTACGGACGAGATCGTGGACGCTGTGGAGAAAGAGAAACAGAGAATGGAAGAGGAAGAAGCGAAGAAGAGAGAGCTGATGATGTAGATTTTGAAGAATCCTACAGAGAGGTGGCGTTGAATTGTTTCCGATATCTTGGCTTTAAGAGCTTTGAAGAAGTGGATAGGTTGACAATTCCAGAATACACCTTGCTCATGGAGGCTGTGCAGCTAAGAGAAGTAGATAAGGACTATCGAAATCATCTGCAAGCATTCCTGAATTTTGCTGTGAAAGCAGAGAAAAAGGTCGGAAAGAATAAGACTAAACCAGTTTATCAGAGATTCAGAAAGTTTTTTGATTACGAAAAAGAAGTAGATCGTGTGAGGAACCGAAAGCAAAAAAATGAAAGATTGGACATAATCGGCAGAATGATGAAAGGAGAGTGATGGCATGGCAGAAAGTTTTTCCGTAAAGGCAATATTATCTGCGCAGGATAGAGGATTTACGTCTGCTTTCAAATCTGCAATGGGTACCGTAAGCAATTTAAAAAGCACGCTCACAAGTGGAATCGGATTTGGAATCATGGCCGGAATTGGACAAAAGGCATTTGGTGCTGTCACATCCAGTATTGGCGGTATGGTGTCGGAATTAAATTCTTCCAGTGCTGCATGGAAAACATTTAACGGAAACATGTCGATGGTTGGCAAAGGCGCTGACGAGATTGCATCTGTAAAAAAGGAATTGCAAGAGTTTGCAGAAGATACTATTTACAGCGCATCTGATATGGCGAGTACTTACGCTCAGCTGAGTGCAGTAGGTATTAAAAGCACGAACAAGCTTGTAAAGGGATTCGGAGGGCTTGCGGCGGCAGCTGAGAATCCAAAACAGGCAATGAAAACTTTAAGCCAGCAAGCTACACAGATGGCAGCGAAACCAACAGTTGCTTGGGCAGACTTTAAACTTATGATCGAACAGACTCCGGCTGGTATATCGGCAGTCGCAAAAGAAATGGGCATGACTACCACGGAGCTGGTGCAGAATGTGCAGGACGGAAAAATTGCGACAGAAGATTTCTTTGATGCTATCGCAAAAGTCGGCACAAATGACGCATTTACGAAGCTTGCTACAGAGTATAAGACTGTAGATCAGGCAATGGATGGTCTGACCGAAACAGTAAGTAATAAGCTGGCACCGTCATTTGATGTTTTATCCGGTCGAGCAATTAAATCTTTGGACGGGATAATTAATAAAATTGGAGATCTTGATGGAGATGCAATCGCAGGAAAATTAACTGGATTTCTCGATAAAGCAAGTGGGTACTGGAATGTTTTAAAAACAGAAGCATTGGAAGTAAAGACCGCTTTTGGAGATGCTTTTTCCGCAATCGGCGAAGATCTCGGAAAGATCACCGGTGCGTTTGGATCCACGGAAAGCATTAGTTCTTTCGCCGGTGTAATGGATTCCGCAAGCGGAGCCTTACAAACATTTGCTGGATTTTTAGAGGAGCATTCCGAGGTTATTGCGAAAGTGATTCCTCAGATTCCCAAACTTGTTGTTGCATATAAAGGCTTTAAGATTGCAAAAAGTGTTGCCCCGTTTGTAGGTGCATTCACCAGTGCGATTGCAGGTCTTGCCGGCGCAGGGATTAGTGCGATTGCCGGAAAATTGCTTGGAATTTCCAAGGGACAGAGAGAAGTTGGAGTGTCGAGTAGGGAAAGCATGAAAAGCACTATGGAATCTGCCAAAGCATTTATGATGCTTGGTGCAGGAGTTGCTCTGATTAGCGGTGGTTTCTTTTTGCTTGCTCAAGGAGCGAAAGCTGTGGCGGAATCGGGACCATTGGCTGTTGCTGTTTTAGTTGGAATGGTAGCTGCAATCGCAGGACTTCTGATCGTGGCAAAAATGGTGGCTCCGACATTATCGGCAGGTGCAGCAGGATTTGTTGCATTCGGAGCAGCTGTTGTTTTGGCAGCGGCTGGAATTGCGGTATTGACCGTATCTGCAATTTCATTGGCGAATGCCGGACCTCTTGCAATTGCAGTGATGTTTGGCTTGATCGTAGCAATTGGTGGCTTGATGATTGTAGCGGCAGCAGTAGCACCGGTTCTCACCGCAGGAGCTGTTGGGCTGGTCGCATTTGGAGCGGCAGCAGTCCTTGTAGGAGCAGCTGTTCTGCTTGCGAGTGCAGGATTGGCTTTGGTTGCAAGTGTGCTCCCTATTGTTGCTGAATATGGCTTGCAAGCATCTGTAGCAATCGGAGCATTAGGGGCAGCAATGACAGTGTTTGGAGCAGGGACAATTGTAGCAGGAGCTGGATGTACGGTTCTTGCAGTTGGATTGTTGGCAGTAGGAGTTGCAGTGCTTGGTGTCACGGTGGGAGTTGTTGCATTTGGAGTGGCGATGACAGCAGCGTGTGTTGGCGTACTGGCAATGGCAGCGGCACTATTGGCGGTTAATTCCAGTATGAAGTCGATTGCAAAGAATGCGAAAACAGCACAGAAATCTATCGAGAGCATGAAAGATTCTGTAAGCATTGTGAATGATGGACTTGATGCTCTTGGTAACAAGGCGAAAAGTGCGGTGAAATCTATTGTAAGCGCATTTGACAACGGCGCAGGAAAAGCGAGAAACTCTGGACAGAAACTTGGGGACAGTGCAAAAGAGGGTGTACAGAACGGACTACAGCCAACACAGGCAATTGCAATTAGTACTGTTTCCGCTGTGCTTGCCTCTTTTGCGTCTGGAGCCGGAAGTGCCTACAGTAGCGGTCTAAATATCGGGATGAGCTTCGCAAATGGACTGGCTGCAAGCCTCGGAAGAATACAGGCGATTGCGGCGCAGATGGTAGCCACGGCAAATTCTGCAGTAGCGTCTCGGGCGAGTCTGCCAAAAACGAGAAGTGTCGTAGTAGGTGGCATAGAAAATACTCCGATGGTTGCAGTTTATGGGATGGGCGATGAAATAAATGACAGAATTGATATTCCGGTTATTTCCAGTGTTGATCCAGTCATGACGGCATATACAAGTAGAACTGATACAAAAAAAGAATTATCTGATGGTTACACCTATCAGCGGAACGCGACATACACAATCGTTGTACCAGTTGAGTACAACGGCAGAGAAGCAGCACGTGTTACGGCGGAATTTACGCAGAAAGAGCTGGAAAGCCGTGAGAGTATGAAGATGAGACTAAAAGGAGAAAGAAGCCATGTATGAGTTTGTGGATACAAATCAGGCGGGGAGTAAAAGCTCCCTGCCGAGTGAGGCTCTGCAGATTGATGGGGCATATATTGAAAATTTGATTGACGGATACAGAACTCTGTACGTGACCGGTCGTGAGCTTTTGGGATCGGAAATTTCGGAGAGAGAAATTGATCTTGTGGATGGGTCCGAGTATACGGGAAAGCGAGATACAACCAGAAGTATTACAGTTGGATACCAGTTGCTTTGCACATCCCCTAGAGAGTTTCAGGAAAAATTCAACAAACTCTCTGGAATCTTAAATAAGGAACAGGCAAAGCTGATTTTTGCAGATGAACCGGATAAATATTTTATCGGGACGAAATCAAGTGTAGGAGATGTGGAGCCAGGCAGATTGAACGTAAAAAGCGAATTTACTTTTTATTGTTGTGATCCACGGAAATATTCTGCAGCGGAAAAATCGTTTACCGCCCATCAGGAAAGCGGATATCAGACGCTTACTATTGTAAATGGTGGTACAGAATCCGTTCCGGTAAGCTACGATATCACTCACAACCATGAAAATGGATTTATTGGGATTGCCAGTAAATACGGTGCAATACAACTCGGCAAGATCGAAGAAGCAGACGGCGAAGACTATAAGGCGTCAGAGATACTGTCAGAGGGGTATAGCCTGTTTCAAGACGATCACGGCACCTCTTATCAGAATCCAGAAAATACCACACAGGGAACACTCGAAGTCAAGAATGTTGCCGGATATAACGTCATGGCATTAAAAGGTGGACAGGCAACATCCGGGTACTGGAACGGCGGAATGAGAACACTTACTATCCCGGTTGACAGCGAGGGCAGACGTGGGGCAAAGAACTTTTACTGTTACACGCAGCACTGGTTCGAGACTGGATTGATGGGACAGACGGGAGCACAGACTATTGCGTTTCTTACAGGGAAAAATGAAGTGATCTGCTCTATGTCTATTAACAAGAGTGATACGGTTGGTAATACGGCGCATGTGGACTGGTTCGCACCACAAAACAAGAAGATCAAGACACTGGATTTCCAGCCGACAGCTTATGAGGGAAACCCGTTTAATTTAAAGATGGGTGGCGGGCATAATGATTTTTTAAAAGAAGGGGATCGGTTGCGTATTTTCTGGTATGGGCAGTACTATTACTTCACTATCCCGGAAATCAAGGACATGGCGTGCGAGAAGATACAGGTCCGGATCGGGCAGTGGGGAAGTAGAGATCTTGGAAATCAGCTGGTTACGCACAATTATTTAAAAAGTATCTGGTTCCGCAAGGATAACGTGGAAAAATACAGAGATGTGCCGAACCGGTATAAGTCCGGAGATGTGGTCTATATTGATGGAAATGATACAGCGGTTTATGTAAACGGGATGAAGCGGATGGAAGATGAAATCCGAGGAAGTAAGCATTTTCTGGTACCGCCGGGAGAGACGGAGATCCAGTTCTCCTACTCGGCATTTAGCAGTCCTCCACCAACGATTAAAGCCAAAATAAGGGAGGCGTATTTATAATGAATGAAATCAGAATTGCCGTACTGAATCCACATGACAGGGTGCTTGCATTTTTGGATAACACCCATCGAAACTCTATGCATTATTGGAACGATGAGCTCCATGAATATCTGCAGGGGACAGCGAATACATACGCATTTACGGTAAGTTCCAAACACGAGGATGCGGCGTATATCGTAGAAGGGAATAAAGTAGCCTTTGTATATAACGGAAAAGACTACTATCTGAATATCGTACATGTGGAAAAGGATGAATTTACAGTTACTGCGACAGCATGGTCTTTAAGCTTCGAATTGATCAACGAGAATGTTGGGGCATACAAATCTGAAAGTGCAATGAGCTTTGAGGAATATGTAACTGCCTTTGATCCGGAACGTACCGTGCGGATCGGGATCAATGAAGTGTCAGATAAGCGGATTTCAAACGAATGGACAGGTGAGGCAACGGTACTGTCCCGTTTATTTTCCGTGGCGAATGTATTCGATGCGGAGATTGAGTTCCAGACTGTGTTAAATGATGATTATTCACTGAAAGAAATTGTAATGAACGTGTATCGGGAACACTCAGACAATAACACGGGAGTTGGGGAGTTCCGGGGAGATATCAAACTGCGGTACGGGAAAAATGTTACCGGCATCCGGAAGGAATCCAGTATCGAAAACCTGTACACCGGTATCCGTCCAACAGGAAAGGATGGACTGACTATACAGGGAATTGAGAAAGAAGAGCTGGATGAGAACGGTGTAGTAGAGTTTTATACACAAGGTCCAGATATCCGGGCACCACAGGCAAGAGATCGCTTCCCATCGAATCTGATAAACAAGGAAGACGGATACATCTTTATGCCAAAATCCTACGATACGGATAATAAAGACAAGCTGTACAGTATGGCGCTGTCAGATCTTAAAACCGCATCTGAACCGGCTGTGACTTATGATGTAACGGGGTATTTTGATACTGCTATCGGAGATACCGTGGAGATCGAAGATGAGGAGTACGTTCCTACCTTATACTTGAGTGCAAGAGTATCGGAGCAGGTTCGCAGTTTCACGAATCCGCAAGCAAACAAGACAGTCTTTACCAATTTTAAAGAGCTACAGTCGGAAATCTCTGAAGATTTGCTGCAGAAAGTAGAGGATCTGATTAACAAAACAAAGATTTACACCTGCTCCATTGCCACAAACAATGGAATTATCTTTAAAAACGGCATCGGGAGCACAACGCTGACAGCCTACGCTTACAACAACGGTGTGGATGTGTCTGGAAATCTGGAGATTCGGTGGAGTAAAGATGGGACAGAGTTTTACGTTGGCAAGAGTGTTACGGTTAATGCTGAGGATGTGGATGTTAAGGCGGTTTACTCATTTACGGCTTACGAAAATGGCGTAAAGCGTGGGTATTATGAGGTCACAGTGACAGATGTATCGGATGGAGAGCCGGGAAAAGACGGAACAACGTATTACACATGGTTTAAATTTGCCGATGACGAATATGGAAATGGAATGTCCAGTAGTCCGGATGGAAAAGAATACTTAGGAATCGCCTACAATAAGGAGACTCCGGTAATGTCCAATAATCCGGAAGATTACCAGTGGGCAAGGATCACCGGAGAGGGAGTACCAGGAAAGCCCGGAGATGACGGAAAAACTTACTATACGTGGGTGAGATATGCGGATGATGCCAGCGGAAACGGGATGTCTGACAGCCCGAACGGAAAATATTACATCGGATTTGCCTATAACAAGGAAGTACCGACAGAAAGTAGCAATCCCACAGATTATCAGTGGTCGAAGTATAAAGGGGATGATGGTCAGGACGGTGTTGGAATCGAATCTATTACAAAGTACTACCTCGCATCCGAAAAGAGTACCGGAATCACAATATCCTCTTCTGGGTGGAGCACTACGAAGCAGGACATGACGGACGTAAAAAAATATTTGTGGAGCTACGAAGTTTATGCCTACACAAATGGAACCTCGACCAAGACAACCCCTATTATCATCGGAGTACACGGGCAGAATGGGGCAGACGGGGATTCCGGCATTATCGTGTCTCCAACAGCTCCGGAAAATCCAAAAGCGGGACAGCTCTGGCAGACTGCAAGCGGAGAGCCGATTAAAAGATGGGACGGCAGTAAGTGGGTGATCTATTACATTTCGGTAGAAAATCTGAATGTAGAGGCGCTAAGTGCGATTGCCGCAAACCTCGGAACTGTAACCGCTGGACTTATAAAGAGTCTGGACGGACACTTTTTTATCCAAGTAAATACCGGAGAGATCTACTCCGAGGATGAAAACGGGATAAACAGCTCTGCAATAAGCAAAGGTGTATTTGTAGCGAATGGGATGGACAGCGGCAGACACACAAGCTTGTCTATATTCCCAACGCAGATTGCGCAGTATTTTGACGGAGCCACCATTTCCAACCTTGTTATTTTTAAACGGGACGGTATATTTGTTAAAAGCTCCGGATCATACGAAATAAACATATCTAAAGCAACAAATTATGACTCCGGAAAAATAAAAGGACCATTCGCCAGCACAAACTCATCCAACTATATACAGGCGGAGCTAATAAGGAGAGGGTGCGTGGTTACATGTAAAATCACAGCGCTTATACAGTTTCCGAACACGGGATCACATGGGCCGTTTGACGAATTAAGGATCCCTATAGGATATCGACCAGTCGTAGACATAGTAGAAACGTACAGCGAATTGGTTGGTCCGTCAGTTATCGGGACTGGCAGATATTATATTTCAAAAGACGGAGGAATATCCATTGTAACTGGCAAGACAGACTACTGTGAACGCATAAAGACATTTACATGGATTACGGATGACTAAAGGAGTGAATATGGAGATCAGAGCGAGACCGTGAGGGTCTTATTTTTATACTTAAAAATTAGAAAGGAAAGTGAGGATATGAAGAAAATGGAGCAGTTGGCAAATGTAAAAGCGTTTTTATGCATGGTATTCGGAGCTATTGCAGGAGGATTTGTAAATCTGATTGGAGGATGGTCCGAGGAATTGACTACATTACTCATTTTTATGGGAGTGGATTTCGTACTCGGATTGCTGATCGCAGCCTTTTGGAAAAAGAGCAACAAGTCAAAAAATGGGGCACTGAGCAGCTACTCTGCATGGAAAGGTCTGTGCAGAAAAGGGGTATCCCTACTGATCGTACTTATTGCATATCGGCTGGATGTTACTCTCGGCGTAGACTACATCCGTACAGCCGTGGTACTGGCATTTATAGCAAATGAGGGTATCTCGATTTTGGAAAATGTTGGAATTATGGGTGTGAAATATCCGGAAGCGTTAAAAAAAGCACTGGATGTTTTAACAAATAAATCACAGGAGCAGGAGGGCGAGTAATCGTCCTCTTTTATTGTGCGACATCGCACGGAAAGGAGAAAATATGAGTATTTGTCGTGGAGTAGCAGGAAACAGAGGGAGAAATCCGGTAGGTATCTTTTTTCACAATGACGCTGGAAGCAAGAACGCCAATGCAGCATTTTACAGAAATTGGTTACAGACACATCCGCTTGAAAATGGATTTGCGCACTATTATGTAGCACAGGATGGCATCTTACAGGCAGAGGATGACTGGAATTGCGCTTGGCACTGCGGAGACGCAAACGGGAACTTAAATTATCTTGGCATCGAAACGTGTCAGAGCATGGGCGATCTGGATGTATTTAAAGCAAACGAAGAAAAAGCGTTACAGTTGGCGGCGCAGAAGTGTAAGCAGTATGGAATCACACCAAGTACAAGCACAATCAGACTCCATCAGGAAGTGTATGCCACATCATGCCCTCACAGATCTGTAGAGATTCACGGCGGCAGAGAAGCTACGAAATCCTACTTTATCAAGCGGATTAAGGAGTATATGGCCGGCAATGTCACGCCACCAACTTATGTATCCGGTGGACAGAGTTCCGGACAGGCGTCGGCGCCACAGCAGCCGGGGATTGTATTTACTTACGCCGTCAAACTGGAAGACGGTACAATCTTACCATTTGTCCGCAATCTCACAGACTTTGCCGGGATACAGGGTAAGCACATCACGGATGTAGCTATTAAGGTAGACAAGGGATCCGTAAAATACAGAGTTCATGTGATCGGAAGAGGGTGGCTGCCTTATGTTACCGGATGCAACTGGAATGATCACAACAATGGTTATGCAGGTACAGGACAGCCGATTGACGCAATCGAGGTGTACTACAATACTCCAGCGGATTATGCCGCAAAATACGGCTACCAGAAAGCCCAGTACCGTGTCAGCCCTGTAAATGGAGCTTACTGGTCATGGCAGTATGATAACGAGACTGGAAACGGACAGGACGGATATGCTGGAGCGTTCGGACAGGCAATCGATCGGTTCCAGTTGTTCTAATAAAAACCCCCCTCGGAGATCAGCTCTCTGAGGGGAATAATATTATTTTCTATCAAAATGTATTTTTAATAAATTCAATTCAAACCCCTCTGTGCTATAATATATGTAGTTAATACAAGAGGGGGAACAAGTATGGAATATCAGATCTACGAATCTTACGATACATTTTTGCTTTACCAAGAGTTTTTGGAGATACCAGGTAATACGTTCAAGTTCCGGCTGCCAAGAGGGATGATCCTGACAACCGAAATGATGCACACATTTTTACGTGCAGCGTATATGAGTGTTGGGCGGATGGAGTTGCCGTCCTGAATATTGTATCATTTTCGTGTATATTTATAATATGCAAAAATATTATAGGTTATTGCTATTTGGTGGCCCGGACGGGGAGCTCGCTGCATCAATGCGGTATTTATCTCAGCGGTACACCATGCCATATAAAGAGGTGACAGCAACAC
>PVMQ01000810.1_pt1 | contig 24428 bp, 20 predicted proteins | sample 1853411 | NCBI WGS metagenome assembly PVMQ01 (sample SAMN08533513, study PRJNA380276) | Human gut metagenome, whole genome shotgun sequencing project.
GTCGATTTCCGATCCTGTGGGACCTCGATTTCCATAGAGCCATATCGGCTGTTTACCTGCTTGCGTTTATTACACAAAAACATAGACGAGAGAAAATATAAAGTGTTATAATAAAAAAATATTTGTGAGCAAAGCTAAAGGGTCTGTAAAATGGAAGCCGGTTGCATGAAATGAGGTGCACTGTCTGTAGGACGGTGTTTTTTTATGATCTTATTTCATAGACGGACTATAATTTTATAAGGAAGAGAAATAATATGAAAATCAAAAAAGTGCAAAGTGTATGTTTTATTCTGGCATGTATAGCAGCAACAGGACTTATAGGATGTGGAAAAACAGATAAAACGCCAGAGAAACACGAAGCAATTACCTTTATGGCTCCTTATATGGATGTCGACAGCTTTATAGATGAAGTACATAAAACATACCCGGAGATTAATCTTGAAGTGGTTCCATACAGTGGGGCAAATACTACGGTGTACCTAAACACAATATTGGAGGAAAATGATCTTCCGGATATCTGTACACTGTCTCTTTATGATCCGGAATTGCAGGATCTCAGTGACAAGATGCTTGATCTTTCAGGCTATGCTTTCACGGATAATTATGTAGAGTCCCGCCTGAAGGAGGTATCCGATGATGGAGCAATCTATATGCTTCCGTCTGCGTATAATTGTTTTGGTATTACCTATAACAAGACGTTATTAGAAAAACATGGCTGGACACTTCCGAAGTCTTTTAAGGAACTTGAGCAGCTTGCGAAGGAAGCAGAGAAAGCTGGGGTTCAGTTATGCCTGCCTCAGATTCAGTATCCAGGATATGGCTTCCAGTATTTATGCAATATTGCAGATACCGGATTTTTAAGTTCTCTGGATGGAAGACAGTGGCGGAAGGATTATCTGTCAGGAAAAGCAAATGTCAGTGATACAAAGGGTATGATGGACAGCATGGAATATATCAAGAAATGGAAAGCGCTTGGTATGCTTGACGGCAGTAACAGTGATCCAATCGATGATGCGGTGACAAAAGATGATTTTATCAAGGGAAATACGCTGTTTATGCTCGGATCCCAGAATGGCATTACAGATTCAGATGCTGCAACAGATGAATTCGGCCTGATGCCGTATCTGTCAGAGGATGGAAGTAAGAATGTCTACATATTGTCAGTGGGACGCTATTATGGGCTGAATAAAAAGTTAGAGGACGATTCGCAGAAGCTTGAAGATGCGTTGAAGGTAATGGAAGTGCTGTCTACAGTAGAAGGAACATCTTCTCTTTATCCGGAGGCATCACTAAAAGCCAGTCTTCTGCCATTTAAGGATGCAAAGGCAGACGATACTTATTATGGCGATATTGCAGACGCAATCAATGCAGGGAATACTGCGCCGCTTATTTACTCCGGATGGGAAAATACTCTCGTTACGACTGGAACAAAGATGTTGGAGTATATGCAGGATAAAGCAACCATAGAAGATGTAGTAAAGCAGCTTGAAGATGATCAGGAAAGCGTTGTAAATAATAAACCGGAAGTCATTACCACAACAACGGAAGTGATTTCGCAGGAGAATTGTGCAAAGCTGGTAGGCAGATGTTTTGCAGAGGCAACCGACAGTGATCTGGCAATGGTTTCCCTGGGAACATGGATCAGTGGAAACGGGCTGAACCAGAACAATGACTGCGTAAGTTCAAAGATATATGCAAAAGATATTACAGTGGATGATCTCAGTGCAATCATTCCCACAGGCTGGACGCGGACAATTCAGACGGTCAATTTAACAGGAAAACAGATTAAAGATTTACATAAAGAAGGATATGATGCAGTCGGTACAGGAAACAATTATCCTTATGTGCTGGTAAGTCCGGTGGAACTGGAAGATGATAAGACTTATCAGGTGGCAATTTCAGGAATCAGTGAAAAACTGGCATCAGAAACAGAAGTGACAGACAGTGGTATTGTAGGCTTAGATGCGGCAAAAGAATTTTTTGGGCAATTTAAAACTTTAAGTGAAGCAGATGCTGAATGGAAATAAGCGGAGGGAAGGATGCAGAAGGCAAAGAGTTACCGGAACTTAATAGTGGGGTGCTGTATGACTGGTATAGCGATGTTTCTTGCATTCTTTTTCCTGTATCATACTTATATCCAGGATATTATCTATGAGGAACGATTAAATCAGATGGAAGAGATTACCCGTCAGATGTTTCAAAATCTGGAGGATGTGATTGATGCCCACTGGAACCGGGTAACGGAAGAATGTAATTATCTGAAAGATGCAAATGTACAGACTACAGATGAACTCTGCAGACATATAAAAAAGAAATATGAATTATCAGCATATGCAGACCAGAAGATTACGTTGATGGCATTAGATTCAGATGGTGGATATTATACAGAAGATGGATACAGGGGGCTTTTTCGTGATCTGGATTATTTTGAAGACAATTCCGAACAGATTAGTTTTGTTTTTGATTCTATGACAGATAACCAGTCAGAGATGGTGTTTTTGCAACGTTTGCCAGAACCAATAGAACTTCAAAATGGAGAAGAGAAAACTACAATCTCTTATTTTGGAATTTCCCAGAATATGGAACAACTGAATCCTTATTTTAGCTGTGATGCATATAACGGGAATAATAGTGTTTATGTTCTGGATGATAATGGATTTAAACTGTTTAACAGCAATCAGGTGGAATTAATTAAAGGGCATAATGTATTTTCGGTTTTACAGAATATGAAATACCTTCACAATTCTTCTTTTGATAAAACAAAAGTGGAACTAGAAGAAAAAGGCTGTAGTTATTCTAATGCAATACTGGATGGTACTGAATATTTTTATGCATTAAAAAGACTGGAAAATGCGGAATGGACACTGATTTTTCTGGTTCCGGCAGAGTATGTTGCTACGAATACATTACGACTTGTCAATTTTGTTATGGTATTTATCGTTATCTTTACGGTTATCGTAGCTGTCTGCGTTATGTTTGGAATTTCTCTTGTTATGCACAGAAACCAACAGGAATCGATTCGTGTGGAGCGGGAAAATAATGCGAGGCTGGAAACAGTGAATACAGAACTGCGGCAGGCAAAACGGGCGGCAGAGGAAGCTTTTCAGGTGGCACAGGAAGCGAATAGATCCAAGAGCAGTTTTCTTGCCAATATGTCTCACGATATTCGTACTCCTATGAATGCGATTATTGGTATGACGTCATTGATCAGATATGATGCAGGAGATAAAGGAAAGGTAATAGAGTATGCGGATAAAATTGACATTTCCTCACAGCATCTGTTAGGGATCATTAATAATGTTTTGGATATGAGTAAGATTGAAGCTGGAAAAACTGTTTTCAAATATTCTGACTTTTCTATCGTGGATTTTATACAGGAACTTGACACGATATTTCATTCTCAAATATATGAAAAGCAACAGACTTTTACAATCACAAAAGAAAATATCCGGCATGAGTGGGTAAGCGGGGATCGAGTCCATTTGATGCAGATTTTCAGTAATCTGCTGTCTAATGCAATAAAATATACACAGGAAGGTGGGGAAATTCAGTTCCTTGTAGAAGAATATGAAACAAAATCCAGGGCGTATGCAAGGTATCGCTTTTTAGTCAGTGATAATGGTATGGGAATGTCGGCAGATTTCAAGAATACGATTTTTGATGCATTCACTCGGGAGGAGAGTTCCATGACTAATAAGATACAGGGAACCGGACTCGGAATGGCTATCACTAAAAACTTGGTCGAAGCGATGGGCGGAACGATCGATGTAGAAAGTGAACCAGGACAGGGAAGTTGCTTTGAGATTCTTATGGATCTGAAAACTGCAGAAGACCAGTCTGTTTCTTTGATACCGCATACAGAAAAGGATGAGCCGGAGGGCAATATTTTGCAGGGAATGCGGTTCCTGTGTGCAGAGGATAATGAGATAAATGCAGAAATCTTGACAGAACTGTTAAAGATTGAGGGGGCGGAGTGCACCATCTGTGAAAATGGAGAAGAGATTTTGAAGACATTTGAACAATCTGCACCAGGCGATTATGACATGATCCTGATGGATGTGCAGATGCCTGTTATGAATGGCTATGAGGCAACAAAGGCAATCCGCAGAAGTTCCCATGAGCTGGCAAAGAAGATTCCGATTATTGCTATGACCGCCAATGCATTCTCAGAGGATATCCAGCATTCTCTGGCAGCTGGTATGAATGCACATGTTTCAAAACCGGTTGAGATGAAGGTACTGGAAAAGACGATCAGAAGCATAAAATCTGGGGGGGGGGGGCACCGAACCGCAGGTCATTGAACCGCAGCAAATGGAAAGTAACCAGACATAAAAAAAACGAAAAGGATAGTTAGGTATAGACAGAAAATGAAAGGAAAAAGAGTGATTGCAGGCATTCTGCTTGCGGGAATTTTAGCAGTCACCCTGGCAGGGTGCAAAAACACAGATAACACGAAAGAAGAAAACGAAAAGCCTGTCATTACCATCGGCAGCGACAACTATCCACCATACAATTATCTGAATGAGGATGGAATCCCGACAGGAATCGATGTAGAACTGGCTACGGAAGCATTCAATAGAATGGGATATCAGGTGGAGGTTGTCCAGATCAACTGGGAGAAGAAAAAAGAACTGGTGGAGAGCGGAGAGATTGACTGTATCATGGGTTGTTTTTCTATGGAAGGACGTTTGGACGATTACCGCTGGGCAGGGCCATACATAGCAAGCTGTCAGGTGGTTGCTGTTAATGAGAACAGTGATATCTATAAACTGAGTGACCTGGAGGGAAAGAACCTCGCTGTCCAGTCCACAACCAAACCGGAAGGCATCTTTCTGAAGCGGACAGATGAGAGAATCCCCAAACTGGGAAATCTAATCAGTCTTGGACATAGGGAACTGATTTATACGTTTTTGGGAAAAGGCTATGTAGATGCGGTTGGCGCACATGAAGAATCTGTTGTCCAGTATATGAAGGATTATGATACAAGCTTTCGTATCCTGGAAGAACCTTTGATGGTTGTTGGGATAGGAGTTGCTTTTGCGAAAGATGATGACAGAGGAATCTGTGAGCAGATGGATCAGACTCTGGAGGAGATGCGTCAGGATGGCACATCCCTGAAAATTATTGAAAAATATCTGGATGATCCGGAAAAGTATCTGGAGGTGGATGATCTTGGATATTAAAAGAAGTAAAAAAGAAAAACGAATCCAGCTGCTGGGTGGTCTGATTGGAATCTGTGTGGCTGTAGTCTCTCTGTTTTATTTCTTCCACGCAGAAAAAGCAGAAACAGAGAAAAGAATGGTGGAGATTGTAAACTATGTGAAAGTGCAGTGTTCCACCTACACCCATTATAATGAATCTTCGGAATCCAAAAGTCTCCTCCGTGCCATTGAAAGTGCCAGACAGATGAGTACAAATATTAAAATGGAAATAGAAAACGGCGGGCAGCTAAGTGAGGATTTTCTGAAAGAAAACATGCAGACTCTGTGGGTAGATGGCATCATTGTGTTGGATACAGAAGGAAAAATGGACTGTGAATACAGCACGGATGAACCTCTGGCCAATGAGATTACAGAGTATCTGCAAAAAGACATTATCATGGATTTTGCCGGATATGAAGAAAGAACTTATTCAGAACGGTTTAACAGGAAAGACGGGTCACATATTGACATTGCAGCCTGTGCCAGAAAAGATGCACCGGGTATCATTGCAGTCTATTATTACACATCTCCAGAATTTGCTAGAAATTATACCCTGACGATACAGGGGCTTTTAAATGGCTATAGTACTCAGAAAGATGGAACGATTATTGTTGCAGACGAGGGAATCGTTGTTGCCAGCAATGATGAAAGTCTGTTAGGTCAGAATACAGCTGACAACGAAGTTGTTCAGGCAATGAAAAAGCATACAGACAGTCAGCACATTCACCATTTGAAGAATGAAGGAATCGGATGTTACGGAATCATGCTGAAGCAGAGGGATTATTATATCTATGCGTATCTTCCAGATACAGAAGTGTTCCATAACCTTCCATTAAGTGTGATATGCGTTATTTTTCTTTATTTTCTGATGTTTAGTATATTCTGGTTTTGGACATACAGAACCAATCTGGCACACCGGAAACAGGAACAGGAAAAAGATGAAAAATATAAAGCAGAACTATTGATAGCGGCAAAAAAAGCAGAAGCAGCCAACGAGGCAAAAACAGAGTTTCTCCAGCGGATGAGCCATGATATCCGGACTCCGATCAATGGAATTTGCGGCATGGTCAATATGGCAGACCATTATGCAGATGATATGGAGAAGCAGACGGAATACAGGACAAAGGTTAAAGAGGCATCCAATCTGTTGCTGGAACTGGTAAATGATGTTCTGGACATGAGTAAGCTGGAGTCAGGAGAAATCATTCTGGAAGAGGTTCCATTTAATTTGAGCAGTATTTCCATAGAAGTATTTATTGTGATCGAGCAGATGGCTGCAGAGCAGAATATCCGGATCATGTGGGAGAAAAAAGAAATCACACATCGTGATTTTATTGGAAGCCCGGGGTATGTGAAACGGGTGATGATGAATATCCTGTCGAATGCGATAAAATATAACAGAGAAAACGGACAGATTTATATCAGCTGCATGGAGATTCCATCCGAACTGCCAGAAATGACGACAATGGAATTTGTCTGCCGGGATACAGGAATCGGAATGACTGAGGAATTCCAAAAATGTGTGTTTGAACCATTTGCACAGGAACACAAAGGAAGTCGCACAAAATTTGCAGGAACAGGCCTAGGAATGCCGATTGCAAAGAAGTTGGTTGAGAAAATGGGTGGAACCATTACTTTTGAAAGTAAAGAAGGTATGGGAACTACATTTGTGATTCGGGTTCCGTTTAAAATAGATTTGGATGCGGATAAAAGTGAAGAACAGAAGAATGTAGCAGAAAAATCTATAAAAGGACTGCATATTCTTCTGGTAGAAGATAATGAGCTGAATATGGAAATCACTGAATTTGTGCTTCAGAATGAAGGTGCTGATGTGACAAAAGCATGGAATGGTCAGGAAGCTGTTGAGCTATTCAGTAAAAGTGAATCTGGTGAATTTGATGCCATTCTTATGGACATCATGATGCCAGTAATGAATGGCTATGAAGCTACAAAGATAATCCGGTCTCTGGACAGAGAAGATGCAAAAATAATACCGATCATTGCAATGACAGCAAATGCGTTCACCGAGGACAGAATAAGAGCAAAAGAAGCAGGGATGGATGAACACGTTGCTAAACCTATTGATGTGGAATTACTGATAAAAGTAATTCATAAATTGGTGGAATATAATTAATATAGCAGTGTCAAATTAGCAGTGAGATATAGAAAAGGAGAACAAAAATATGACAATGCAGGAGTGATATGAAGATGCTTTCCGTAGTGCATACATACTGAAAATGGTTTGTCAGAATAAAGGCCTTTCTGCGTCTGATGCGCATCCCGGGACTGTATAAAAAGGTGTTAGGTATCTTTGCTGCGCAGACGCCAAAGCTCTTCGGAATTTCGGCGGGCTTCGAGGCAGATGCGGTCCGGACAACCGGCGGTGTGGCGCATCGATACCTACAGAGACACACGGGAGGCGCAGGTCATAGCGGAACTGTCCGGCAGCGAGACGGTGCAGTGCATCGCAGAGGAGATCGTCGGCCCGCTGCGTGCGCACGATGCCGCCTCCGGCATGGACTTGCTGGATACGTCGGTCACCTTTATCAAATGCAACTGCAATATCAGCCTTACAGCCCGCACCCTGTATATTCACCGCACATCCCTGCCTATCGGCTGGAAAAGAGTGAATCGGTCACAGGAATGTCGCTCAAAGATCCGTAGGATCTGTTCCTACTGAGTATCTGCACGCGGATGTACATGAAATATTGAAACGGATGGGTTGAGGCAGATCTGAACTTTTGCAGGAAGTGGCCTTGACAAAAGTATAAGTCTGTGTATAATATAACACTGTAATATAACACTGTTATGCGAGGGTGTCATGCAAAACAAGAAACAAACCACACAGGAGAAAATTTTGTATGCCGCCAAGGCAGAGTTTTTGGAAAAGGGCTTTCAGACAGCCTCTCTTCGCACTATTGTGAAGGAGGCTGGCGTTACCACCGGGGCACTGTATGGCTATTACGGCAGCAAGGAAGCGATTTTTGATGCGCTGGTAGAAGAGTGCTACACGCATTTTCTCTCCGCGTATCGGAATGCGCTGGATGACTTTGACCGGCTGCCAATCGAGCAGCAGCCGGAGCGCATGAGCACCGTCAGTCAGGCCTGTCTGGAGGAGCTTTTGTTCTATATGTTCAACCATAGGGAAGCGTTTCATCTGCTTCTTCTTTGTTCGGAGGGTACTCATTACAGCTCCATGAAGGAGGAGCTTGTCCAACTGGAGGTTAATGCCACCCACCGGTATTATCTTGTGCTGGAAAAGCTGGGTACGCCCGCTCCGCAGATCGACCCTCGGCTGGAGCATATTCTGGTCACAGGGCTGATGAACGCCTATTTTGAAATGATCATCCACGATATGCCGCTGGCCGATGCACAGCAGTATCTGCGTGAGCTTCACAGCTTTTACTCTGCCGGATGGCTGAAAATTATGGGGCAATAACGCTCCATATTTTTTGAACAGAAGTTAGCGTTCGCTAACCATCGTTCTGCGCCCACGAATTAGATGACCTTAACCACCCGGATATGGGAAGGCAATGCAAGCATCCTTCTGTATCATAGATCAAGTCTGAGCCAAGGAGGTATCATCTTGAAAAAGCAATCCAATTTATCCAGGCTGCTGGCTTATGCCGGGAGCTACAAAATCCTGACCTACCTTTCGTGGGTGTTGTCCGTCGCCGGTGCGCTGTTGGCGTTGGTACCGTTCTGGTACATCTGGCGCATCCTGGGGGAGGTCATCGAGGTCGCGCCGCAGTATGAAAACGCCGTCCATGTAACGCACTATGGCTGGATGGCAGTTGTGTTTGCTGTTGCCGCTGTGCTGGTGTATATTGCGGGATTGATGTGCTCGCACCTTGCTGCGTTCCGCATCGCTACGAATCTGCGCCTTGCCATGACAAAGCATATTGCCACGCTGCCACTGGGGGCGATTGAGCAGTTTGGCAGCGGCAAGCTGCGCCGCACCATCTCGGAAACTGCCGGAGCGACGGAAACCTATCTTGCACACCAGCTGCCGGACAAGGCTAAGGCAATGGCAACGATTGCGGGGCTTCTGGCGCTGCTGCTGATCTTTGATTGGCGGCTGGGGCTTTTGAGTCTTGTACCTGTGGCGCTTGCCTTTGCGGTGATGTCAAGCATGACCGGTAAGAAATTGCAGGACAAAATGACCCAGTATCAGAACGCGCTGGCGGATATGTCCAACGAAGCGGTGGAATATGTGCGGGGTATTCCCGTGGTCAAGACCTTCGGACAGACGGTATTCTCTTTCAAGAAGTTCAAGGGAACGATCGACAATTATGAGCGATGGGTCATTGCCTATACGAAACAGCTGCGCTGGCCCATGACCTTCTATACACTGGCAGTCAACAGCGTGTTTGTGTTCCTAATCGCAGGAGGCTTCCTGTTCTCTCACGGCGGAGCGGATGGCAGCGTGCTGCTGAATCTGCTCTTTTACATCATTATCACACCGGTCATCTCCGTGACAATGACCAAGCTGATGTTTATGAGCGAGAACGGAATGATTGTGCAAGATGCCATCACCCGCATTGATAGCGTACTGGAAAGTCCGTCGCTTTCTCAGCCGGAAGTACCGCAGCATCCCAGGGACAGTTCTGTAACGCTGGATCATGTCACCTTCAGCTACGACGGCACAAAGAATGCCTTGGAGGATGTTTCTCTCTCCATCGGTTCTGGTCAGACGGTGGCATTTGTCGGACCCTCCGGCGGCGGCAAATCCACGCTGGCGGCACTGATCGCCCGCTTCTTCGACCCGCAGAGTGGTAGCATTTCCATCGGCGGCATCAACGTAAAGAACATCGACAAAAATGAGCTGATGGACACCGTTTCCTTTGTGTTCCAGAACAGCCATCTCATCAAGGGCAGCATTCTTGACAATGTCCGCATGGGCAAGCCGGATGCCACGGACGAGGAAGTTCTGGCGGCGCTCCGTGCGGCACAGTGTATGGATATTATTGAGAAATTCCCGGACGGCGTGCATACAGTCATCGGTTCGCAGGGCATTTACCTCTCCGGCGGTGAGATGCAGCGGCTGGCCATCGCCCGCGCTATGCTGAAAAATGCGCCGGTGCTGATTCTGGACGAGGCCACCGCCTTTGCCGATCCGGACAATGAGACAAAGGTGCAGGCAGCCTTCAATGCGCTGGCAAAGGGACGCACTGTTATCATGATCGCCCACCGCCTTTCTACCGTCGTAAACGCCGACCATATTTATGTGCTCAAGGACGGTCATCTCGCGGAGGATGGTAGCTTTGTGGAGCTGTCTGAACGCACGGGCAGCCTGTTCGGAACCATGTGGCGGGACTATCAGCAGTCTGTTCGGTGGAAAGTTGCAAAGGAGGCTTGAGCGATGATCAAATATTTACAAAGACGCTACGCACTCTCCCATAAGGGTGCAGTGGACAACATCAAAGGCATTTTAAGCTGTGCGCTGCAAAATATCTCCTTCATGCTGCCGGTGGGGCTGCTGTACTTGCTGGTGGGCGAGATCATGAACGGTACACTGACAACAAAGCGTATTCCGTTTTATATGACCGACTGCATTGCGGCAGCGCTGCTCATTGTGGTCTGCACCCGGTTGGAGTATGACAACACCTATCTCGTCACCTATGTGGAATCCGGTGTGCGCCGTGTGAACCTTGCGGAAAAGCTGCGGAAGATCCCGCTTTCCTTCTTCGGTAAGAAAGACCTTGCCGATCTGACCTCCTCCATCATGAACGACTGCGCCGTGCTGGAGCAAAGCCAGTCCCACTTCGTTGCGCCCCTGTACGGTGCGATCCTCTCCACCACAGTCATCGCCGTGTCGCTGCTGTTTTTCAACTGGCGTATGGCGTTGGCTGCCATCTGGCCGCTGCCTGTGGCGTTTGCCATTGTTGCGCTGGCCTCCGGCGTGCAAAAAAGGCTCTCCAGCAAAGCCATGGCGGCGAAGATCACCTGTGAGGACGGTATTCAGGAGTGCATGGAAACCATGCCAGACCTGCGTGCCAACAACGCAGAAGCCGGCTATCTTGCCGGACTGGAAAAGAAAATTCGTGCGGTGGAAGGACGACTCATCAAAAGCGAACTGGGAACGGCTGCCTTCGTAGTTTCTGCAGGACTTGTGCTGCGGCTGGGCATTGCCACCACTGCCCTTGCGGGCGCAGCTCTGCTGGTAAAGGGTGAACTGGATGTTCTGACCTTCTTTATGTTCCTGCTGGTGGTGTCCCGTCTGTATGACCCGCTGGAGGGGACGCTGCAAAACCTTGCCGCCATCATCGGTACAAACACAAACATCGAGCGTATGAATGAGATTCTGGATTGCCCTGTGCAGACCGGCAGCGAAGAACTAACCAATCAGGACTGCGACATTGTGTTCGAGCATGTGGGCTTTTCCTACCAGAGCGGCGAAACGGTGCTGAAGAACGTGTCCTTTATGGCGAAGCAGGGGCAGGTCACGGCGTTGGTCGGTCCATCCGGCGGCGGTAAGACTACCATTTCCCGTCTGGCGGCGCGGTTCTGGGACATTGATCGGGGCAGGATCACCGTGGGCGGCATGGATGTGTCGAAGATCGATCCGGAAAAGCTGATGAGCCTCTATTCCATCGTGTTTCAGGATGTAACGCTGTTTGATAACAGCATTCTGGAAAATATCCGCATTGGCCGAAAGGAGGCCACGGACGAAGAGGTGATCGCGGCGGCAAAGTTCGCCAATGTGGACAAATTCGCCGAAAAGCTCCCTGACGGTTGGAATACCAACATCGGTGAAAACGGCTGCGAGTTGTCCGGCGGCGAGCGGCAGCGCATTTCCATTGCCCGTGCCTTCCTGAAGGATGCGCCGATTATTCTGCTGGATGAAGCCACTGCCAGCCTGGACGTGGAGAACGAAACAGCCATTCAGGAGGCACTTTCCCGACTTATTAAGAACAAGACTGTCCTCATTATCGCCCACCGGATGCGCACTGTCTCCGGCGCGGACAAGATCGTGGTGCTCAAGGATGGTGCAGTAGCCGAGCAGGGTTCGCCCGCACAACTGCTGCAAGAAGGCGGTATCTTCGCCCACATGGTGCAGCTCCAGACTGAGAGCCAGAGCTGGACACTCGCAAAAGCATAAATCCATTTGCAAAACAGGGCAAGAGCGCATATTTTATCCATGTGCGCTCTTGCCCCATTTGTTTTCTCACGTTTGCGGCGTTACGAATCATAAATGTACTGTCGGAACGTTGCTAAGCAAAGCTACTACTTTGTATCTTGTATAGTTGAGGAAGAAATGCTTAACAAAGAAAATACCCTTGACAAATCTCATCTCAGCGCACCCTGCTGGAGAAATACGCAAAAGAAAAGGGCTTTGAAAATACCATCTTCCTTGCGGATGACGGCTACTCTGGCACGAACTTTGAGCGGCCCTCATGGAAAAAGATCGTGGAGATGATCGAAGCGGGACAGGTGGCGAACCTCATCGTGAAGGACGCCTCCCACTTGGGGCGTGAATACCTTCAGGTGGGCTACTACATGGAGATATTATTTACTCATGCGTTTGTCATGGGGCTATGCTATTACCTTATTACCCGCTGCTCTATTTGTACTTATATGAAGAAGATAGGCGCATCCGAGTTGATGCCGTTGTTTTGCGAGCTGGATGAGGTGACGATCACACTTCAGCATGGCCTATTGCACCAGAAACAGACGCTGGCGAACGGTAGCGAGTATTGCGACTATTTTATTACGGGAAATAAAGAATAGATTGAAATGGGGGTATCCGGACGCTTTGAGGGTGCTGGATATCCTCTTTCTATTTATCACATTGCCTATTGTAATAGTTCAGTCCATTTAAAATATCCGAATTTTGAAAGGCAAGCTGCCGGAGAATGAGTTCATATAAACTGATCGGAATATATTTTTCTTCCTCTGGATCTTTAAAAGTTCTGTTTTGGATAATACGCAGGACAGGGCTGTTATCCGGGATCTGCTTTTTGCATCGCTGGATCCAGGAAAGCACGGCCAGATCTCTGGCCTGAGTCAGTTTTCCGTCTTCATCTTCTAACCCATATAAGGTAAAAAAGAGAAACGTATCCGATTCTGCGAGGTAGTAGGGCCGATGCCGCAAAAGGAACAGGGCATATTGTGGTTCCAAATACCAGCGGATAAAATACGCCGCGGCATAATACAGGATACATATACCTAAAAAACTGGTTTTTAACTGCGGATAGTAGCGAAAAAAACCATAGTAAGCCATGAGGCAGGCGATGATATAGGGGATTGTCAGGTGGAAGCGTTTCATCATACGGTTCGCCCTGGCTGCTGCCCGCAGCTCCTGTTTGTTTTTCGAAAGAACACTGTAAAACACTGGGGCATCCGGCAGGGGATGACCGTGATCATTATTTAAAAGCATCATTTATTTCTCCAGAAGTTTGGAAAGCCGGTCAACCAATGATGACAGGGAGGGGTGGAGCGGACTTTCCGGATCTTCATATAGTGACAGGTAAGAATTATTATATTTCCAGACCTGGTCATAGTATGGCAGCGTTACAAGAATCGGAATGTGAAGAAGCGCCTCTATTTCCTGATCCGAGTACATCTGCAATTCTTTCCTGATCTGATTTGCGATCACATGCATGTGATCATAACTGATCTGCTTTTGGGTCAGCAGCCGACGAAAGCGCTGATTGTTTTTAATTGAGCACTCCGTATCATCTGTGATCAGCAGGGCCAGGTCCGACATTTCCATAAGTTTTGCGGAAGCATCTGTGGATGCCATATCGGTATCGATAAGAATCAGGTCAAAATAAGTCTTCAAAGAAGAAATGAGCTGTATGATCCGATTGAGAGGCAGATGGTATGCTCCTTTCACCTGTTTGGCGGATAAAAGATGGATATTCCGACCGGGGACAGGCGTAAGATAGGGTTCCAGATCCTGCCAGTACAGAGGGGAAAGATCCCCCGCATTGTGCTTAAACAGATATTCCATTGTACGTGTTGGAAGTATGCGGAAAAGTGTTTCCTGGGCAGGGCAGGAGAGGGCCATATCAACCAGACAGACGGAAACGTCTTTACTAAATGCAATCGCCAGTTCTTTGGTTAATGTGGAGGTTCCAACTCCCCCTTTGGCCGAAATAAGTGATACAACGGCATGGCTCATATATTTTTCTGAATTCATAAAAATCCCCTTTTGAAATCTTAAGGATATTATATCTCAGGAGAGCGGTTCTGTCTAATAGTAAGCCCGTTTCGCTTACCATAAGGCAACTTGTGATAATATTTTTAACATAACACTGCAAGAATTGCCCCATCCTCTTCAGGTGGTGGGATGAATTGCCTGCTTTTGATTACTGATATTGCAATAACTGGCATGATTCGATAATGCACATATCTGTGCTGATAGAAAAGAACATACATTCGATAAAACTATAGACATACAGAAAAATATATGATACAATATAATCAGTCGAAATAATAAGAAAGGATGATTATTATGAGAAAATTGGATAGCAATGCGCATTCGGTATTTTTGTTATATTACCATTTGATTCTGGTGGTAAAATACCGAAAAAGGGTTTTGAATGATCTGATTTCAAATCGGGCAAAAGAAATATTTGAGTATATTGCTCCGAACTATCACATTACCCTGGAAGAATGGAATCATGATCAGGACCATGTTCACATCATGTTCCGTGCTCATCCAAAATCAGAACTGAGTAAGTTCATCAATGCGTATAAAAGCGCAAGCAGTCGTCTGATTAAAAAGGAGTATCCGGAAGTCCGGCAAAAGCTATGGAAAGAAATGTTCTGGAGCCAGAGCTTTTGTCTGCTGAGTGCTGGAGGTGCCCCAATTGAGGTCATCCGTCAGTACATTGAAACACAGGGAGAGGGTAAAAGTGAACGCCGTGTACCGTTTTCGGATTTATCCGAATAAACCAAGGGTGGGCTGTAAAACAGATGCTGACACATCAAAAATGATATTACTCAAATTAGATATGCTTAATTTTCAAAAACTATCTGTATTTAATTTTTGAGATGTGCTATACTATACTAAGAAAGGGGCGATAACATGAATATACGAAAAATCAGCGTTGGGAACTTTAAGTCCTTGTATAGCGCATCATTTGAGCCAGGTAAAATCAATGTGTTTATTGGTGCCAATGGCTCTGGCAAGTCCACTATTTTGGAGGCTATCGGCCTCTTGAGTGCAGCTATGACTGACCGTGTTGATTCTGCAAGTCTTCAACGGAAGGGCGTGCGTTTAAGCATTCCCTCTCTTTACAAGTCTAATTTTAAGGATCTGAAAAGAAAGAAACTGGCCGTAGATCTTTCCTTGGAATGGGAGGATGACTGTTGTTCTGATCAGTTCCGCTATGATGTACACCTAACAACCCCTACCGATACGGATTACTGGAGATATCATTCGGAAGCATTTTTCCAGAATGACGAGAAAATATGGGGGCGCAGTAATGCATCCCAGCAGCAGGCCAACAGCTATATTGGGTTTTTCTTGATTGACGACAATCAGGAACTGACAAACGGCCGTAAAATTGCACAACATTTCTCCTCTTATGGTATTTTTCAACCCAATACAATGACTTTACGCGGGACGATTCCAGATCCAAATCAAACCACTCCAATCGGACTGAATGGCGGTCGTCTGGCTGAGGCAATAAAAATATTGATTCATGAGGAAGATGACGAACTGTATTTTGGCAATTTATATATGGATGACCTCCTTGATATGATTGATTGGGCTTCTGATATTTCCGTGGATGCTCCCAAGAAAAGCAATATCAACGCCAACATTCCTACCACTCGTCAGATTATTGAGTTTACAGACCGCTATATGAAAGAAAACTCCCGTTTTACCGGTTATGATGCCAGTGAAGGTGCTTTGTATGTGCTGTTTATGTTGGCTCTATCCATGCATCCGCAGGGCCCTTCTATTTTTGCGGTAGACAGTTTTGACCATGCATTGAATCCCCGTCTTGCAAAAAAAATGATACAAGTATTCTGCGAACAGATTATCCAAAACAATAAACATGTTTTTCTTACCACTCATAATCCCTTGGTTTTAGATGGGCTTGATTTGACTAATGATGATATTCGCTTGTTTGCAGTAGATCGTGATGACAATGGGCACGCACAGATCAATCGAATTCTTGTATCTCAGGAACTGATAAATGAAGGTCAGTCTTTGTCCCGGCTCTGGATCAACGGTAGACTGGGAGGTGTGCCGACACTGTTATGAAAAATATCGGAATCGTCTGCGAAGGACCGACAGACTATATTATATTAAAAAAGGTCATCGACCTGATAACCAATGAAACTAATTATTATGTGCAACTCCAACCAGAACCCGACTTAACAGGACAATACGGAAACGGTTGGAAGGGTGTCTGGAAATGGTGTTGCGATAATGCTGATATACGCAAGCAACTTATGAAAGATATTGCGCCCAGGCTGGATTTTCTAGTCGTTCAAATGGATGGAGATGTGTCTCGGAAGGAAAAGTCAGCTCATTGTTCGTGTCCGTCTGTCAAATGTCCTTATAAGGGCATTCGAAATCATCTGGAATGTGATATTAGACCGGAAGATAGGGATGTATGTCCTGTCATTCTTCCATGTCCCGATCATAGAGCACCCATTACCGGTTACATGGAGCATTTGAAAGAATTGCTTTCTACATGGCTAAAAGAACCAGATGATACCTGTATTGTTATCCCGTGTGACAGTACAGAGGCATGGATTGTGGCTGCATATGATAATACGGCAGAAGTTGAATTTATCAAAGATCCTTGGGAATCTGTCATTGCCAAGAGGAAAACTTATCACGATATTCGCATTTCGGGTAAGAAAAAGAGAACCCGCATTTTCGAACAATTTGCTCCTATTGTTTGTGAGAATTGGGAACAAGTAACCAATCTTTGCCAAAGTGCACGGGACTTTGAACAAAGCATCTACACCCTTTCCCATCAGACATAATATTGGCATAGCATTGGCACAGTCCTGCCCTTTCGCCGTAAATCCATATCTGTTATACTTGGTATGGTCAAAACTTTGCATAGCAGCTGCTCCGGTTTGGAGCGGCTGTCTTCAATTTCAGTAAACGCGGTGGTTTCTATTCTCTTTCAAAAAGCCCAGAAAGTGCTGAACAACGAGCAGGGAGAAGCCAACTATTTCAGTACGGTGGTATTCATCTTCATTGCCGTCCAGCTACTGGCCTTCATTATTGACCTGTTCAGCATCATTTCCACCAAACAGGAACTTGACCATGCCGCCAATCAGATGGTCAAACAGATCCAGCTTTCCAGCGGCGTCAACGGCGAGACTGAAGAAGATTGAAAATAAGAAGTAGAGGGTATCCATTACTTTAAACGCACCACAAACAAGCCATCTCACGGTGGCTACTTTAAAAATTGAATATTAGAAATGTTAAGGTTATGCAGTTGCTGACTTGATTTTATAACCTTGTTTTCGGGCGATTATGAGGGCTTACTCTACAGTGATCTCGCGATCAACAGGAGAATACATTTGTACCTACTCTTTCCGCAATACCTGGTGATTTAAGCCTTGTTCTTCCAAAAGGTATCTTAAACGGTATCATCAAGATGATCTCTATACATGGATAAGATTGCCCAAGAACTGCAAATGATGAGACACTTCTTTACGGTGTAGAAGTGAAGTTATACAACATGGAAGTAGACGAAGATGAAGATCTGTAAAGCCGCCACAAAAGTCTTTACATCTTTGGTAACGGCAATGGCATGACCCATTCCCTTTCCTATGCGTCGGCAAGCGGCGAGTACGTAGCACGTAAGATCGCAGAACGTATAGAAGGATAAGTTTAGAATAAGTAAGAAGATGTGTCAAGTCAAACTCCAGTATCGCAGGTATAAATCAATTTGGTACTTAATTCCAAGGATTTTTTAGAATATAGCAGAACAAAATGTTCAATGCTGGTAATTAATAGCAGGAAGATCACGATTGCTTTCCTCTACATCCATTGCAAAGGTTTCGTTTAGTTTCTGCTGGATGGCGATATATGTTTTAAAATCCTCTTCACTGAAGCTGCTCAGATTCTGATAGCTTCGCTGGTAACAACATTTTTCAAAATGGTCATGGTCCTCAAATATCTTCTCCCCATCTTCTGTGAGGTACAGCTGGTATTCACGGTTGTTTTCTTTATTCCTTTTCTGAGTAATCAGTTCTTTTTTCCTAAGTTTCCTTATTAACTGAGAGCAGGCACTGGGAGTTTTTTTGAAGATTGCGGCAATTTCGTTGGCAGTGATTCCTGGGCGGTGTCCAACCAGATGAATGATCTGAGATTCGGCCTGATAAAGAGTGGCAGATCCATAGTTATGAGGAACGGAATCATAGTCTATGATAAGGCGGCAGCCTTCGTCTAATTCATCTAACATTTTACAATATAATTCATAGCGCTCATCTATATGCTGATTATCCATAAGAATATAAGTTCCTTTTCTGATTTTATTTCTTGCTTCATATTATAAAGGAGGAGTGGGGGTAAAGTCAATTAAACAGTGCCCATATTTTTGTTTATTTTGCATCATGCACCTTGTAATTCGTGTTGAAATTTGTTACAGTTATAGTGTAGTAGCTTAAATATTAAGCAACATGATCATACAGAGGAGGTATTTGTTATGGCAAAATTGGCAGTAGGAGAAAAAATGCTGGATTTTACAGCAACAGGTGCATTTGGACCAGAAGAGGCATTAAGCAGTCGTGTAGGAAAAGGAAAGACAGCAATCATATTTCTCAGATACTATGGATGTACATTGTGTCAGTATGATATCCATACTTATGCAGAACATTACCAGGAGATTGTAGGAGATACCGGTAAGCTTTTTGTAGTATTGCAATCGACGCCGGAAAGCATTAAGAAGCAGATGACACGGGAAACACTTCCTTTTGAGATCATTTGTGACCCGGAAGAAAAACTTTACAAAGAATTTGAAATCAACCCGGCAAAAGATAAGGAAGAGCTTGGTGGCGGAAATGTAGTAGCTAAGGTAACGGAAGCAAGAAAGCTATTTTCCCATGGAGATTATGAAGGAGAGGAACTGCAACTTCCAGCTGCATTTGTTGTAAAGTCTGATCTGACCATTACTTATGCGAAATATGGAAAAGATGGGGCAGATGTACCGACTCCACAGGAGTTAGAGCAACTTCTTAAATAAAAATGGTGACCAAAAAATAAAGGGCAGATGATGCAGAAAAATTTGCATTATCTGCCTTTGCTATGTAAAAAGAAAGAAATCTAAATATGACGATGTAAATATTTTATAAAAAATATAAAATATATCTTGATTTATTGAATAAAATGTACTATATATAAAGTACATTAAAAATTAAGCAGCTTAATTATTTAGTACCTACAAACAAAGTGGAATATTATTATAGACGTATGATAGTATCCCAAAGCTACAGCTCGTCTGTGCCTGTCAGGAGAAGGGCGGTACAGACGAAAAACAGGAGAGAAATATGGCAGAGTGTAAAGGGAGTTCAACAAAACAATTAAAGCAGTGCCTTGGTTTTTGGGATTTAATGGGAGCATCAGTAGGACAGATTATCGGAGCAGGTATTATGACGCTGTTAGGAGCAGCAATATCCATGACTGGCCGTTCTGTACCAGTAGCATTTTTGATTGCAGCTGTGATCACGATATGCCAGTACGCACCGCTCGTATTTATAGCTGGCACCGTCCGTCTTAGGGGGGGGCAATATACAATGATCACTATGCTTACCGGTAAGAAATACGCGGGAGCATACAGTCTTATTTTTACATTTTCAAACTTAAGTCTTTCCATGTATGCATTATCATTTGCAAGTTATTTTATCTCTTTATTTGGTTTTGGTAATGAACGTGTAGTTGCATTGGTAGTGCTGACTATTTTCTTTATTCTTAACTGCCTTGGAATTGATAAATTTGCAAAAGTGCAGAATCTGATCGTAGCATGTTTGGTAATTGCGTTAGCTGCTTTTGCTGCCTTTGGTGTAGGAGAAGTAAAACCTGGATATATGGCAGCAGATTCCTGGATGACTGGCGGCATGATGGGGCTTTTCCAGGCTGGAGGACTTTTAACATTTGCAGTAGGCGGCGCAAACTGTATTGTAAACCTTTCAGCAGAGGCAAAGAAGCCAACCAGAGATATTCCGATGGTTATGATCATTTCCACCCTTTGTGTAGCTGTTATCTATGGTATCGTAGCTGTTGTTGCAGCAGGCGTTCTTCCTGTAGAGCAGGTAGCAGGAGAGAACCTGTCAATTGTAGCAAAAGAGATCCTTTCAGGTCCTGTTTACGTATTCTTTATGTTTTGCGGTGCTGGATTTGCGCTGATATCTACCTTAAACTCCCAGTTTGCATGGGCGCCAAAGCCTATCATGCAGGCATGTGATGATGGATGGCTTCCTCATAACCTTGCAAAACTTTCAAAATGGAATACTCCGATCGTTCTTTTAGGCATCCTTTATGTGATAGGTGTTGTATGTATCCTTACCGGATTAAGCGTTTCTATTTTAGGAAATATGTGTCTGGTTGCTAATGGTGTTATTACATTTATGATCAACTGCTCTGTATTTAAACTCCCGTCTGTTGTTTCAGAAGCATGGGATAAATCCAGATTTCACTGCAGTAAGAGTATGCTTATGCTGATAACTGTACTTGGTTCAGCTGCATCTGCTTTTAATATTTATCTGAATGCCAGCAGACTTTCCCATAATTTACTGCTGATCAATGTTGTTGTGATTGTAGTAGCATTTGTTTTCGGTACAGTACGTGAGAAAAAGGCAACTGTAGAGGTGAGTTACGAAGAGGCATAAAAAATAGGATAAGTTCAAAAAATAAATATTTTTTACAAATAATATGATATGAACAGGAGAAGAAAGTATGAAGTATGATTTTACATCTATTATGGATCGTATGGGAAAGGATGCGATTGCTGTAGAGGCACTGGGACAAAATCCAATGGCACCAAAGCCACCCAAAGAAGGATTTGATGTCATTCCGATGTGGGTTGCAGATATGAACTTCCCTACAGTACCTACCATTCCAGAGGCAATTATTGAACGTGCAAAACATCCGGCGTATGGTTATTTTTCAACCCGCAAGGAGTATCTGGATTCTATCATTAAATGGCATGAAACAAGAAATGATGTAACAGGGCTGACCCCAGAGTGCATTGGCTATGAAAATGGTGTTCTTGGCGGTGTGATCACTGCATTAAATGTATACTGCTCAAAGGGAGATAACGTTCTTTTACATAAACCTACTTACATTGGTTTTACAAACAGCCTGACTAATAATGGATATCACATTGTCCACAGCGACCTGGTAAAAGATGAAAACGGCGTATGGCGTATGGATTTTGATGATATGGAAAAGAAGATTGTAGAGAATAGGATCCATGCAGCAATCTTCTGCTCTCCTCATAACCCATGTGGTCGTGTTTGGGAACGTTGGGAGATTGAAAAGGCAATGGAAATCTACAAAAAGCATGACGTAATGGTTATCTCTGATGAGATCTGGTCTGATATTATTACAACCGGACATAAGCATGTTCCAACCCAGAGTGTGTCTGAAGATGCAAAGCAGCGTACAGTGGCTCTTTATGCACCAAGCAAAACTTTTAATCTGGCAGGACTTGTAGGAAGTTATCACATCATTTATAATAAGCATATTCGCGAGCGCGTAGACAAAGAGGCATCTTTATCCCACTACAATAGCATGAATGTACTTTCCATGCATGCCCTTATCGGCGCATATAAGCCGGAAGGTTATGAGTGGGTAGAAGAGCTTTGTGAAGTGATCACAGGAAATATTGATTTTGCTTGCAACTACATTAAAGAACATTTTGAGGGTGTTTCTGTTGGAAGACCAGAAGGAACCTATATGCTGTTTGTAGATTGTACAGAATGGTGTAAGAAACGTGGCAAGACCATTGAAGATGTGGAAAAGGCAGCGTGGGATGTAGGCGTTGCATGCCAGGATGGCCGTATGTTCCATGGCCTGTGTCATTTACGTATTAATCTGGCACTTCCTCTTTCAAGAGTACAGGAGGCATTTCATCGTTTAGACAAATACGTATTTAATGCGGAGTAAGCAAAAGATGAAGGATTGAGCTGGAAACAGAAAGGAGATATGGACTGCTGCAGGATAGGAAAACTGTTTTGCAGCAGTTTCTATGTGTAGTGGATGGATATTTTAAAATTAGTATTAGTATTTTGTGTGATCATAGGCGTAATGTGGATGAAAAAGCCTATGTGGATGGCTGTGATCGCGGCATCTGTTGCAACGATCCTTTTATATGGCCTTTCTCCTGATGTGGCGATCCACGGCATCATAAAAGGGGCTACAGCCAGAGCTACCATTGAAACGCTGGTGGTATTTTATTCCATTACATTTTTGCAGAGGATGATGGAGAAAAGGAAAAATTTAAGCAATGCCCAGGTTGCAATGAACGGTCTGTTTAATAATAACCGGGTCAATGCTTCAATCGTTCCTTTTCTTTTAGGTATGCTTCCGGCTGCCAGCACAGTATTGATCTGCGGCCCTATTGTTCGGGAAAGTGTAAAGGATTCTGACCTTAGTGTGCCGGAACAGGCATGTATCACATCTTATTTCCGCCATATATCAGAAGCTTTTGTGCCTACTTATACCAGCATTTTTATTGCGTTGGGGATTACAGAAGGCCGTGTCAGTGCAGGAACCTTTATTTTAGCTATGCTGCCTATGGTAGCGGCACTTTTTGCTGTAGGCTGGATCTTTTATCTACGCCGGGTGCCTAAGGATACAGGAATGGTGCCGGATCAGCCAAAAGGGTATTACTGGAAGCTTTTGGTACAGAGTATCTGGGCCATTGCACTGACTATTGCATTGATCCTGATCTTTAACCTGCCTGTATGGGGCGCAGTGTGGATCTGTATTTTATTAAATGTATTTGTAAACCATTTTAATGGAAAAGAACTGGTTCCGTTTATCCGTACTGCTTTTGAGGCCAGACTACTGCTCAGTACACTGCTGATCATGATCTTCAAGGAGCTGCTTACAGAAACAGGTGTTATCACATCACTGCCGGAGTTTTTCTCTGCGCTGCCGATCCCTACATTCCTTGTATTTGTGCTTCTGTTCCTCTTTGGAACTATTGTAGCTGGAACTCAGGCTATTATTGTATTATGTATGCCTATGGCAATGGAAGTGATTACTCCAGGGCATACAGGACTGGCGCTGTTTACACTTTTAATGTGTATCGGTTATGTGGCAATGCAGATTTCTCCTACTCACATATGCCTGGTTCTTTGCTCGGAAGATTACAAAATCTCACTGGGAAGCATGATACGTAAAACGACTCCTATGGTTGCCTTATTTACGCTGATCGCCATTGCTTATTATGGGTTGCTTAGTATGATGGGATTTTAAGATGGAAAAGATTTCATGCTACGGAAAACTGATAACATATGATCTGTCAGGGAGTATGCAGAAAGATAGAATTTAACTACAGAAAGTATGCTGTATGCCGAGTTTGCCACTTGAAGAAAATCTTCCAGAAATGCAGATATTATCTACTTTCTGGAAGGTTTGCCGTAAAATATGAAATGTACTTAAAAGGTCTGTATCTGTTTTTTCATTCGTTTCAGTTCTCCCTCTGTATATAACTTAGGTGAAATACCCATGTTATAGGCATCCAGGATCTTTTTAAAATCTGCATTGTCTACATCCGTAAACGAATAACTGCCTTCAACCACGGAAACTGGGATTTATATCTGTCCGGTGTCACGCTTAAGTTCTTTCCCGTTTTCTCATAGTAAGCTTTTTTCTCCCCAAGCATCCGATTATAGACAAAACGGACACAACCAAATGTCTTTGTAAATAATTCCCTATGTGATTTATTCGGATAGATCCGAAAACGGTACACGGTGTTCATTTTTACCCTCTCCCTGTGTTTCAATGTGCTGGTGGATGACCTCAATCGGGGAACCACCAGCACTCAACAGACAAAAACTCTGGCTCCAGAACATTTCCTTCCATAGCTTTTGCCGGATTTCCGGATACTCCTTTTTGATCAGGCGGCTGCTTGCACTTTTATACGCATTGATGAACTTACTCGGTTCCGATTTTGGATGAGCACGGAACATGATGTGAACATGGTCCTGATCATGATCCCATTCTTCCAGGGTAATGTGATGATATAGGGGATTGTCAGGTGGAAGCGTTTCATCATACGGTTCGCCCTGGCT